>Ga0114955_1000238_pt1 | contig 31272 bp, 35 predicted proteins | sample Porto_5metaG_FD_87302 | JGI IMG/M metagenome (GOLD analysis project Ga0114955, IMG submission 87302) | Marine algal microbial communities from Porto, Portugal - Porto_5 metaG | ecosystem: Host-associated > Algae > Red algae > Unclassified | place: Portugal: Porto | collected 2015-02-02 | reverse complement strand
ATTCCAATAATCCAATTAATTAAAAATACAGTTAAAACACCAAAAGCAAGCCCATCTAAAATTTTAAAAGTTATTGTATCAGGTGACGGAAGTAAATAATTCATGGTACAACGAAGCATAATTACCAATACTAAAGCTTTTAAAAAGTAATTAACTTTGTCCAATTACCATTCTCCTATTATTTTTTAATCTTACCCCTTTTAGATTATCATTTATTAATCAATTTAAATACTAATAAAATAATATCTCAATTAAAATCAAAAATGCCCATCTGAATATTTTCAGATAGGCTCTATTTAATCCTCTAACGGTATATTATCAACAATCCTTGTTCTATTAGGATAGTTTTCTTTTATTTTATCTAGTGTTCTCTGTTTATCTTCTTCATCGCCCTCAGTCTATTCACCAATATTAACAATTACCGGAGTATCACCTGTAAAATTTTTTCTCTCAGTAAATAGTTTATGATACTACCCAAGCATATCATCACGAACTTTCAAACAATCACTTGGCTTAGTATGGCCTTCTACTAGCTATACATATTCATTATAAACAAGTTGCACTTTACCATTTTGTGGGTTTTCCTTATATTCACCACGTTTTATAACAATTTCCTTAGTTTCCGTCACCATTAGCTGAATTGGTTAATAAAAATAGTTATTCATTAATACCTAATAAACTTTCATCAATAATATTTTTCCGCTTTTTCCAACTTCGAAAATACAAAAACAACCCTCTAACCATTGCGGTTAAAGGGTTGTTGCATTATTATATTCTATTCCCACTCAATTGTACTTGGTGGCTTAGAGGTAATGTCATAGACAACGCGATTAACGTGGTCCACCTCATTGACAATTCGACTTGAAATCTTTTGTAAGACTTCCCAATCAATTCTAGCAAAGTCACTAGTCATGCCATCGATGGATGTTACCGCACGAATACCTACAGTATGATCATACGTACGGTAGTCTCCCATGACACCGACCGATTGAATACCTGGAAGTACTGTAAAGTATTGCCAGATATTTCTTTCAAGACCTTCCTCACGAATCACTTCACGTAAAATCGCATCTGATTCGCGAACAATTTCAAGCTTATCTTCAGTAATTTCTCCAAGTACACGGATACCTAATCCAGGTCCTGGGAACGGCTGTCTCCAAACTAAGTGTTCAGGTATACCTAATTCTATTCCTAATGCACGCACTTCATCTTTGAATAATGTATTGATCGGTTCAATAAGTTCAAATTCCATGTCTTCAGGTAATCCACCTACATTATGGTGAGATTTAATTGTTTGAGCTGTCTTAGTACCTGATTCAATCACATCCGTATATAACGTACCTTGAGCTAAGAAATCTACATCTGTTAATTTCGCAGCTTCGTCATCAAAGACATATACAAACTCATTACCAATGATTTTACGTTTACGTTCTGGATCAGAAACACCTTTTAGTTTACTCATGAAGCGTTCTTGAGCATTAACACGAATAATATTCATATCAAAACCTTCACCGAATTGCTCCATGACCATGTCACCTTCACCTTTACGTAATAGACCATGGTCCACAAAAATACATGTTAATTGGTCGCCGATTGCCTTATGTAAAAGTACAGCAACTACGGATGAATCTACTCCACCACTCATTGCACACAATACTTTACGATTACCTACTTGTTGACGGATTTTCTCAATTTCAATTTCAATGAAATTCTCCATCGTCCATTCACCTGTACAATTACAAACACGACGGACGAAGTTTCTTAGTAAGTCGTTCCCATATTCAGTGTGACGTACTTCTGGATGGAATTGTACACCGTAAATGCGACGTTTTTTATCTTCAATAGCTGCATAATTAGTACTTGGACTATCTGCAATCACTTCAAATCCTTCAGGAATTTCAATTACTTTATCAGAATGACTCATCCATACTGTTTGTTCAGAAGGTAAGCCAAAGAAAAGTTCATCTGATTTAGCGTTAATTGTAGCTTTGCCATATTCACGCTCATTGGCACGCTCAACTTTACCACCTAAAAGCTTAGTCGTTAATTGCATACCATAACAAATACCTAAAACTGGAATACCTAAATTGTAAATTTCAGGGTCGATGGTAAATGACCCCTCTTCATACACTGAATTTGGACCACCTGAAAGAATGATACCTTTAGGATTCATTCGTTTAATTTCTTCAATAGAAATTTCGTGATCATGTAATTCACTATAAACGCCCATCTCACGGATACGACGCGTAATTAACTGGTTATATTGGCTACCAAAGTCTAAAACAAGAATCAGCTCTTGCTCTTTCGCCATTTCCATAGTCATGAATCTCCTTTATTGTTTGATTTTATGTAAAAGTAAGAGAAACGCGCCTATCAATGCCCTAAATGATAGCTTTAAGTATTGTAACGTATCATTAAGCATTGTTGTTTTAAGAATTAAGCGCGTTCCTACAAATGATTAATTCATCACCCAAAGTTTAACACTAGAAAGAATAGTTTGGTGATTCTTTCGTAATTTGAACATTGTGAGGATGACTTTCAGCTAAGCCAGCTGGTCCCATACGTGTAAATTGTGCTTCTTCACGTAATTTTTTTAGGTTTTCTGAACCAGTATAACCCATACCAGCTCTAACGCCACCCATAAGTTGATAGATTGTATCTTGTAATGGTCCTTTATAAGCTGTGCGACCTTCAATACCTTCAGGAACAAATTTTCTTGGCGTCTTATCTTCTTGGAAGTAACGATCATTTGAACCTTTTTCCATAGCACCTAAAGATCCCATACCGCGATAAACTTTATATTGTCTACCTTGGAATACTTCAGTTGCACCAGGACTTTCTTCTGTACCAGCTAACAAACTACCTAACATAACCGCATGACCACCAGCAGCTAATGCTTTGATAATATCACCTGAGAACTTAATACCACCATCAGCAATAATAGCCTTACCATGCTTACGGGCTTCTGTAGCACAATCATAAACTGCTGTAATTTGAGGCACACCTACACCTGCAACAACACGTGTCGTACAAATTGAGCCTGGACCAATACCTATTTTAACAACATCGGCACCTGCTTCAAATAAAGCACGTGTTGCCTCTGCAGTCGCTACGTTACCTGCGACAACAGTAATTTCAGGATATGTTTCCTTAATGTGTTTAACTTGATTAATAACGCCTTTAGAATGACCATGAGCCGTATCAATAATTAACGCATCTACGCCAGCTTCAACTAATTTTTGTGCACGAATTTCAGTATCTTTAGACGTACCGATTGCTGCTGCAGCTAACAATCTACCATGTTCATCTTTAGCTGCATATGGGAATTCAAGTACTTTTTCAATATCTTTAATCGTGATTAATCCTTCTAAACGACCATTTTCTACTAATGGAAGTTTCTCAATCTTATGTTTTTGAAGAATAGCTTCGGCTTCATCTAAAGTCGTACCAACTGGAGCTGTTATTAAATCATCTTTCGTCATTACATCTGATATTTTAATTGAAAAATCTTCAATAAAACGTAAATCACGATTTGTTAAAATACCAATCAACTTGCGATCCTCTTGATTATCGACAATAGGTACACCAGAGATACGGTATTTGCCCATTAATGCTTCAGCCTCATACACACTTTCGTCCGGTGTTAAGAAGAACGGGTTAGAAATAACACCATTTTCTGAACGTTTAACCTTTTGTACCTCATCAGCTTGCTCTTCGACGCCCATATTCTTATGGATAACACCTAAACCGCCTTGACGAGCCATAGCAATCGCCATTTTTGATTCAGTTACTGTATCCATACCTGCTGAGATAACAGGAATGTTTAATTTGATCTTATCTGACAATTTGACACTTAAGTCAACATCGCTTGGTAAAACATCTGATGCATCTGGAATGAGTAACACGTCGTCAAATGTTAAAGATTCTTTAGCAAATTTATTTTCCCACATTAAAAACAGCCTCCAATTTTATTTATACTTAGTTACATTATTTCACATTTTCTTCGGTTTGTTTATACTTTATACCATTAAAAAAGAAATTTAAGATGATTGCAGAAATTGCGCCAAGCACTATACCATTTTGAGTTAACCAAGCAAATTGTTCTCCTAATCCTTTAAATGCTTGAGGTACTGCACTAATACCAGCACCTAACCCTACTGAAATTGCAATAATTAATAAATTATTTTGATTTTGGAAATTAATGTTACCCAAAATACTAACACCGTATGCCATAACCATTCCAAACATTGCTATCATTGCCCCACCTAAAACCGGCAATGGAATAATATTAGCTAAAGCACCTAATTTAGGTATACAACCACAAATTAGTAAAAGAATAACCATTCCATATATCACATTGTTCTTTTTAGCTCCTGATAAAGAAACAAGACCTACATTTTGGGAATATGCAGTGTAAGGAAACGCATTAAATATTGAACCTAAAATGATTGCTAGACCTTCCGCAGTATACCCTTTTCGAAAATCTTTTCTTTCTAATTTTCTACCAGTAATTTCACTCAGTGCATGATAGACACCAGTAGATTCAATTAAACTTACAACTGCAACAATGAAAAATACAAGTATCGAGCTTACATCAAAGCCAAAACCAGAAAATCTGAATGGAACAGGGAATCCAAACCAATGTGCATCGCCCACTTGTTTGATATCAACCATTCCAAATATACCAGCTAAAGCAGTACCTATTGCCAATCCTATAAGTATCGCAATTGATTTCAAGAAGCCCTTTGTAAATCTTTGTAAAATAAGAATAATGAGTAGTGTAATACCACCTAACATTAAATTCTTAGTATCGCCATAGTTTTTCGCTCCTTCGCCACCTGCCAAGTAATTCATTGCAACTGGCATTAAATTGATTCCAATAATTGTCACGACACTTCCTGTTACAACAGGTGGGAAGAATTTAACTAAATAAGAGAAAAAAGGCGCAATTAAAACAACTAAGATACCGGATATTAAAAGCGAACCATATAAAACATCAAGTCCTTTGGTTTGACCGATGAGTATCATAGGTGCAACAGCAGTAAACGTACATCCTAGTACAATCGGTAATCCAGTCCCTGTGACTTTATTCGCTTGAAGAAATGTCGCTACCCCGCACATAAATATATCAACCGTAACTAGATAAGCAATTTCTTCAGCTGAAAATTTTAAGCTTGTCCCCACAATAATAGGAACAAGAATCGCCCCTGCATACATCGCTAACAAATGTTGCACACTTAATATGAAATTTTTCATTACGCTTCACCTAAAAGAGTTACCTTATTGCCTTTTAATGAAGCTACCTTACAAAGTGAAGATACATATAAGCCTGCATCTTCTAAACGTTGGCGCCCATTTTGGAAACTTTTTTCAACCACAATACCCACGCCAACTGTCGTCGCATTTGCTTGTTTTACAATGTCATTAAGACCTAGCGAAGCATCGCCATTAGCTAAAAAGTCATCAATGATAAGTACTTTATCGTCTGGACCTAAAAACTCTTCAGATACAATGACTGTACTCGTTTTATTTTTTGTGAATGAATGAATATCCGTGCTATAAAAGCCATCTTTCAAAGTACTAGGTTTAGCTTTTTTAGCAAATAGACAAGGAACATCAAAATGAAAAGAAGCCATAATAGCAGGCGCAATACCAGAAGCTTCAATAGTTAAAATTTTAGTAATACCAGCGTCTTTGAAAGACTCATAAAATGTTTTACCTACATCATTCATCAACTTTGCATCAATTTGATGATTTAAAAATCCATCTACTTTCAAAATTTTCTCATCGATGACAACGCCATCTTCTTTGACTTTTTGTCCTAACGACTCCACTCAAAAAACCTCCTCAAGTAAATTCAAATTCGATTCCTAGATACAAAAAAACCTCAAACTACCATTAATAGTTTCAGGATCTATGAGTGAACGTGCAATACTTTGCCTTAAAGCAAATTAAGAAGAAGATACGCATACGTAGTCCTAAAAACGCTTATTAAATTTGATAAACCTCAAACAATTGCACTCAATTTATACAGGCTTATGTGTATCCTCACTTGTTTCCAGTTATACCAAATGCGTTTTACTTTTATGTTGCTTTAGCGATTTAAACTGCTCTTAATGTATTGGATTGTTACTCATAGTCGTGTCGTTTATGGCGACACGGTAGAAACTTCTAAAGCCATATTCTCTAGATTATATGAGTCATATAAATTATTTAATGATAATAGCAAATTTTTGTTGTATTTTCAATATAATTAAAGAGATGTTCACGATTCAAAAAGCATCAAAATTCAGTGTAAGCGTTATATTAAAGGATGAATTATCATTGAAATGTTTTAACACAAAATTATATAATTATCTGTGTAATAGTTTTATTAAATTAGACTAGGGTATAACCATGTAAGACAACATTTTTAAAAGGGGCGATAATCATGGCAAAAATTACTGTAGTGAATAACCAAGACGAATTATATAAAGTCATCAATCAAAAAAAATCTGAAGGTTATTTAGAGACAGAATTAGCTGTTATCAGTAAAAGTAAGTTGCACTTAGATGATTTACACAACTCTCAAATCTCATTAATGTCTACAAGTGGCTCATTTAGTGACCGTATGTCTCGTTTACTTACAGGTGAAGATGGAGAAGAAGCAGTATTATCTCGTTATGATTTAACTGACAATGAACTAGAAGGATATAAACAAGATATTTTAAACGATAAAATGCTCGTTGTTGCTAATAGTGATCGTTCTTCTCATGATGAAGTTGAAGATAATAATGCTGCATATAAAGAAGTGGATATTACTCATTATGCCGCAGAGTCTGAAGGGCCTAAAGCATAATTTTATTTCTACATTATAAAAGCATTGCACCATAATGTTTGTTTAGTCGAGCAGACATTATGGTTTTTTTTATCATTAAATAAAGCTAATTAGCTACGATTGAATAATATTAGGGAGAGGATATAACATGGAATTTAAAGTAATAGAATCAGCTAAAGATCCATTATTTAGCGAGGCACTCAAATTATATGATAATAAATTGGATATTGGTTTAGATGAAGATAGTAAAATTTTTAAACGCTCACTTGAAAACAATAAAACAGAAAATGATTACGCCTTTATCGTTGGAATTGAAAACCAGACTGTAGTTAGCTTAGCAACTGCGCATTACGAAGCAACAACCAATTCTGCATTTTTAATTTACTTAATCGCAAAAGAAAGCCCCAATCATGATGAAAGAATGTCCTTAACTTTAGAGGCAATAGAAAAACAATTAAACCTTTTATCACAAGAAGTTCATAATAGAGATATTAATTTCATCATGTTAGAAGTTCCAAAAGAACCCTCGACTGTTGACATCGATGACAAGCTCAGAAACGCACTAGAACATCGTCGTCAATTCCTCTTTGAAAATCAATTTGAAAAGCAGGACGACATTGACTACATTCATCCAAATCAAAACCAAAAGGAAACGCCACAAAAAGTAGATTTATTTATTAAAGCTAACATTGAATTAACAAAGGACATTTATGGCACAAGCGTCAAATCTAATTATATTCTTAAATATGTTTTTGCAAACGGCATTTCAAGAGAAATTATTTACCCTCTCCTAAAAGAAATGAATTTAAGATAGTCTGTCTAAAACACCTTGAAATCAATATTAAGAAAAGGTAAACTATCATATGAGGTAAGACTGACGTTTCACTGGCCGAAGACAAACGTCACCATACATAATTAAAATATGAAGGGACTTTTTCAATGTTAACTAAAGAATTTGCTCAACGTGTAGAACTAAGTGAAAAGCAGGTCCGAAAAATTGTACAACATTTAGAGGAACGAGGCTATCACCTTAGTAAAACAGAATATCGTGGTCGTGAAGCCACAGACTTTAAAGAAGATGACATCGAATTATTTACAGATATCGCTAACAAAGTTAAACAAACGAATAGTTATGATTTAGCATTTGAAGAGCTTGAAAAGGAAAAAGACTTTTTACAAGTCATTGTTAAAGACGAGGATAGCCAATTACCAACTGATCAAAATGTAGCACAACTCGTTGAAGATTTACGTTCTGAAATTCAAAAAATGCGAGAAGAACGTCAAATGTTAGGGCAAATGATTAACCAAGTACATCACCAACAACAGGAACTTAAAGAATTACAGACTGATATTACAACAAAATTAGAATCGAATGCCCAATCTTTAAAATCAATCCAAAATTCTCAAGAGGCTATTCAGTCAGCACAAAAACAACAATCTAAAGACATCGCTAAAGCTAACGAATTAAAAGATAGTGAATTACGCAGTCATTTTGATTCAATGTCAAATAGCGCTTCAATATCTCAGAGCAACATCGCAAGTCAAAGCACTACAGCAAGTTTAAGCCAATCTGAATCAGTAAATGATTCAATGAGTTCATCTCTATCCGAGTCTAACTCGATAACATCTGAAAGTAATACAAATAGCAAATCAGAAATTGAATCAAAAAGTACGTCTACAAGCGAGTTCTTGTCAGAATCAGGAAGTGTATCTAACTCAGAAAAATCTGAGTCAATTTCTCATTCTCAATCAACATCAGCTACACCATCTTCTCAATCGACTTACCAACAACAACCTAAAGAAGAGAAGAAAGGTTTCTTTGCACGTCTATTTAACTTATAAATGATTTATATTCATAGCTGACTCATGCTTATTCATAATATTAAATAAAAAACGCGCGCAATCATGTCTTCTTATAGCATGATTGCACGCGTCTTTTTTATTAATGTAAATCTCTTTATGTCCTCTTTGCTCACTTTTCTAATATACATAAACTTCCAATTTTTCATTATTCTAGTAATCACCTTCACACTATTCTGCTTTAAGTGAATCAGAAAACTATAAATCAACAACTTGAATTTCTTCTTAACCCCCTTTATTCTTATTACATATGTCGGAATACTAAAATTATAAAAGGAGCTATATATTGATATGGAAATACTTTTTACAGTAATTAATGTCATCGTGTTACTTGTTTTCCTAGTTATGTTAAATATTATGGCAAGAAAACACGTTTCATTCCCTAAACGCGTCTTTACCGCTTTAGGAATAGGTATCGTATTTGGCATTGTATTACACCTCATATATGGTGCAGAGTCTAAAACTCTCGAACAATCAACAGACTGGTTTAGTATTGTCGGAGATGGTTATGTTGCACTATTACAAATGATTGTCATGCCACTAATATTCATTTCAATTGTTGCCGCTTTTAGCAAAATACAAATTGGTGAAAAATTCGCTAAGATCGGTTCTTATATTTTTATGTTTTTAATTGGTACTGTAGCCATCGCAGCTATCGTCGGAATTTTTTACGCTTTGATCTTTGGTTTAGATGCATCGTCTATTGATTTAGGTAGCGCAGAACATTCACGTGGTACAGAAATTTCAAAACAAGCTAAAGATTTAACTGCAAACACTTTACCACAACAAATTCTCGAAGTATTCCCAAGCAATCCATTTTTAGATTTCACAGGACAACGTACAACTTCGACAATTGCAGTTGTTATTTTTGCAACGTTTGTGGGCTTTGCTTATCTTAGAGTTGCAAGAAAACAACCGGAACATGGAAGCTTACTTAAACGTGGTATAGAAGCAATCTATTCTATCGTTATGGCTATCGTAACTTTTGTTTTACGATTAACGCCTTATGGCATTTTAGCTATTATGGCTTCTACTCTTGCGACCAGCGATTTTTCTGCAATTTGGACGTTAGGTAAATTCTTAATTGCTTCATACGCAGCTCTAATCACAATGTATATCATCCATTTAATTATACTGAGTGTCTTAGGTATCAATCCCGTTAAATACGTGAAAAAGACAATAGAAGTACTAATCTTCGCATTTACTTCACGATCAAGTGCAGGTGCATTACCATTAAATGTTCAAACGCAAACAAAACGTTTAGGTGTACCTGAGGGAATTGCAAACTTCTCTGCAACTTTTGGTCTATCCATAGGGCAAAATGGCTGTGCAGGAATCTACCCTGCTATGCTAGCAGTTATGGTAGCACCAGTAGCAAATGTAGAAATTGACTTCCAATTTGTTGTTACACTTATTGCTGTTGTTATTATAAGTTCATTTGGTGTTGCAGGTGTAGGTGGCGGTGCAACATTCGCATCAATACTCGTATTATCTACACTTAATCTACCAGTCGCTCTAGCAGGAGTACTGATATCTATCGAACCTCTCATCGATATGGGTCGTACAGCACTTAACGTTAATGACTCAATGCTAGCTGGAACAGGTACCGCACGCTTAACGAATCATTGGGACAAAAAAACATTTGACTCAAATGATTACGACGATTTATCTGCAAATTAAATGTAAGATAAGTTGTCATTGGTCATTACGATATACAATTATAAAAAGAGCGGGGCAAAATTTGTGTTTAAAATATCGCCCCACCCAGCCTGAGACATGTATTTCTGTCTCAGGTTCTTTTTATCTTTGAATAAATCCTGCTTTTTTCAATTCATCTAACATATCTAAACGTGTTTTACGTCCTAGAAATGTTTCTATTTGTTGTGACCAATTTTCTGTACGCACACCGTGGGTACGTTCTTTATAATATTCACTCACTACTTGGTCGTATGCTTCCAATTCTTTACGTTGTTGGTGATGATTTGCATCATACTGATCTTTATGAAAAATATGTTTAAATGGCAAGCGCGGTTTAGGTGACCCATTTTCTTCATCAGAAGGTTCACCAACTGCCATACCAAATAACGGAAACGTATAATCAGGTAAATTTAAAATTTCACGCACTCGCGCAACATCATTACGCAATGACCCTAAATAAACAATTCCATACCCCATATCTTCGGCAGCAACTGCCATGTTTTGTGCAACTAATGCAACATCTATTGTACCCACTAATAGTCCTTCTGCAGAACCATACGATGTCTCCATATTTGACGCCGCAACTTCATCTACTAAATGATGACGATAATAATCTAAAACAAATACAAATAAATAACCATTATCTAAAACATAAGGTTGACCTGACACTTCCTTTAAACGCGCTTTAATGCTTGGATCTTCAACACCAATAATAGAATAAGTTTGAAGATAACTGGATGTAGAAGCACTCTGTCCCGCCTCTACTAATTTTTCTATCGTCTCAGAACTAAGTGGTTGATCCTTAAATTTTCTAACTGAATGATGTTGTTTCATCAACTCATAAACATAATCTGACACTATACCCACTCCTATCAAAATTTACGTTATTAATAATTTTATACCCTAAATGAAGTATATTTAAATAGATTTGCACACTTCATATTTAGAAGTTATCATAAAAGTATCAATTTTCAGATAATTTAGGGGGATACAATATGACACTAACAAATAAAGAAGTTGCTAAGGTTTTATTTAAAGCTTATAGATATAAAAAACCCATCGATTTCATTAGCGAGAACTATCAATTAAACGAAGAAGAAGCATATCATGTACAAGAAGAACTAATTGACCAATTAACTTTCAAAGACCGTTCGACTGTTACAGGGTATAAAGTTAGTATGACTAGCAAGGCAACGCAAGCAATTGCTAACACTAACGAACCAGCATATGGAACACTCTTATCTAACCAAATTGTTAATGATGGTGCCTCAGTCTCTCTTTCAGAATTATTTTCACCATTACTAGAACCAGAAATTATCTTTATAGTGCAAGAAGACTTACCTTATGATGCTGATTTAGAAACAATTAGATATCATACCCGTATCGCGCCAGGCATTGAAATTCCAGATGCAAGATATAAAAATTGGTTTCCAAATTTTACTTTATCAGATTTAATATCAGATAATACCGCAACAGGACTTGTCGTAGTAGGTGACTCTGTAGACGGACTTGATAATGATGCATTTGCTAATGTACATTTAAATTTATATAAAGATGATAAATGTATCGCCACAGGAGAATCATCCGAAGTACTCGGAAATCCTTTAAACGCTATTCATTGGCTAATTAAAAAAACTACACACGCACGGCAAACAACTTAAAAAAGGAGATATCATTTCATCTGGAACTTTTATATCTCCATTAAAATTAGAATATGGCACGTACCGTGCTGAATATAGTGGTATCGGTAAGGTGTCATTTTCGGTTAATAAATAAAGTAAGTTTAATAGGGTTATTTTCACAGAAAGTCATAACAACTTGTGGAAATAACTCTTTCTGTTTTATACAGATGCTAAAAAAGGAAATCCATGTATGATACATGTTATTATATATATGAAGTAGTAATAAAATTACACTTCATTATCAATAAAATAACCATAGTTGAGAATGATAACTGAGATTCAATGTCATACACATTTGAAAATTTCAGTTTCACATTGGATTTTCAACTTTTTTCACTCGCTATTCTTTAATTAATGAAGGATTTAAAATGGCTTAATTATAGCTTTTTTATACTTTCATAGATTTTAAGAACTTCTAAAGTTGACTATTCAATGCCAAGATGTAATAATACTAAACAAGAGATTAGAATTATTATAAACAAACAATTATTTTTAAGTAATTCTAATTAACACTTAACTTTTCAGGAGGAATTTATCTATGTCTTTAATTAACAAAGAAATTTTACCTTTCACAGCACAAGCTTACGATCCAAAAAAAGATGAGTTTAAAGAAGTTACTCAAGAAGATCTTAAAGGTTCTTGGAACGTTGTATGTTTCTATCCTGCTGACTTCTCATTCGTATGCCCTACTGAATTAGAAGATTTACAAAATCAATACGCTAAATTACAAGAATTAGGCGTTAACGTGTACTCAGTATCAACAGATACACACTTCGTACACAAAGCTTGGCACGACCATTCTGATGCAATCAGCAAACTAGAATACAGCATGATTGGTGATCCTTCTCAAACAATCACTCGCAATTTCGATGTGTTGGATGAAGAATCTGGTTTAGCACAACGTGGTACTTTCATTATCGACCCTGATGGTGTGGTACAAGCAGCAGAAATTAATGCTGACGGAATCGGACGTGACGCAAGTACATTAGTTAACAAAATTAAAGCCGCTCAATATGTACGTCAACATCCAGGTGAAGTTTGCCCAGCTAAATGGGAAGAAGGTTCAGAATCATTACAACCTGGTTTAGACTTAGTAGGTAAAATCTAAGGAGGCATTAAAATATGCTTAATGCTGATTTAAAGCAACAATTACAACAATTACTTGAGCTTATGGAAGGCGACGTTGAATTCGTTGCCAGCCTAGGCTCTGATGATAAATCAAACGAACTCAAAGAATTATTAAATGAGATTGCTGAGATGTCAGCACACATAACAATTACTGAAAAATCTTTAAAACGTACACCAAGTTTTTCAGTTAACCGCCCTGGTGAAGAAACAGGTATTACATTTGCTGGCATACCTTTAGGCCATGAATTTAACTCTCTAGTATTAGCTATACTACAAGTGAGTGGTCGAGCACCTAAAGAAAAGCAATCCATTATCGATCAAATTAAAGGACTCGAAGGTCCATTTCATTTCGAAACCTTTGTAAGTCTTACTTGTCAAAAGTGTCCTGACGTCGTTCAAGCGTTAAACCTAATGAGTGTTATTAATCCTAACATCACTCATACTATGATTGATGGCGCTGTTTTCCGTGAAGAATCTGAAAACATTATGGCAGTGCCTGCCGTCTTCTTAGATGGTCAAGAATTTGGTAACGGACGCATGACAGTTCAAGATATTTTAACTAAATTAGGAAGCACGCAAGATGCCTCTGAATTCAACGATAAAGATCCTTATGACGTGTTAATCGTTGGTGGCGGACCTGCAAGTGGTAGTGCTGCAATTTATACAGCACGTAAAGGGCTACGTACAGGTATTGTCGCTGATCGCATTGGTGGTCAAGTTAATGATACTGCTGGTATCGAGAACTTCATCACTGTTAAAGAAACGACAGGTTCAGAGTTCTCATCAAATCTTGCAGAACATATTGCACAATATGATATTGATACAATGACTGGTATTCGTGCTACAAATATCGAAAAAACAGATTCAGCTATTCGAGTAACTTTAGAAAATGATGCTGTTTTAGAAAGTAAAACTGCCATCATTTCTACAGGTGCAAGTTGGCGCAAACTAAACATCCCAGGGGAAGACCGTCTAATCAATAAAGGCGTGGCTTTCTGCCCTCACTGTGACGGACCTTTATTTGAAAATAAAGATGTCGCTGTCATCGGTGGTGGTAATTCTGGTGTAGAAGCAGCTATTGATTTAGCCGGCATCGTTAAACACGTAACATTATTTGAATACGCTTCTGAATTAAAAGCTGATAGCGTATTACAAGAACGTCTACGCTCACTACCTAATGTTGATATTAAAACGAGCGCTAAAACAACAGAAGTAATTGGTGACGATTACGTTACAGGTATCAGCTATGAAGATATGACTACCGGAGAGTCACAAGTAGTTAATTTAGATGGAATATTTGTACAGATTGGATTAGTTCCTAATACATCTTGGTTGCAAAATGCTATCGAATTAAATGAACGTGGCGAGGTTATGATTAATCGCGATAACGCAACAAACGTTCCTGGTATCTTTGCAGCTGGTGACGTTACTGATCAAAAAAATAAACAAATTATTATTTCTATGGGTGCTGGTGCCAATGCTGCACTTAATGCATTCGATTATATAATTAGAAATTAATTTTTAAAACGTTACTTATCATAAATATTTTAACCTCACAGAGTTCCCATGGTGGAGCTCTGTTTTTTATTATAAAAAAAACCTATTGAAACAAGTATATTATTCATATAATCCGACATAATTTAGTCATATCTAACGGTAAATGTAGTTCTAAAATATTCAAATATTTTTCGATAAATGATACTCTAATAGATGTATAAATTTAAAACACTGTTTAATGATAGAGACGTAAAAGGAGTTACTCAATTCTATGAAAAAGAGAGTCATTACATACTTGATACTAGCATTGTCTTTAACACTTGCAGCATGCTCAAATACGAACGATAACAATAACCAAGAGCATCACAGCAACGCTCATGCACCTAAAAATGCTAAAACTTTAAAGGAAAAAGATATTTTTTCTTCAAACAAAAAAGGACAAAAAATTAGCGAAAAAGAGATGAAGCAAGCTTTAGAAAAATATTTACAAGCGAATAACGATGTACTTGATAATAAGTATGTCATGCAACATAAATTAGATAAGCAAAGTGATAGTAATCCTAAAATCACAGAATCACAAGCTGATCGTCTTAGCAAGTTATCCAATTTAGCAGTTAAAAATGATTTGCATTTTAAAAAATTTATAAAAAACAATCACATCCCTGAAGAATATAAAGATCCAACAGATCGTATAATTAATTATTTTCACGCTTTAAATAGTACTATTTCAAACGTAGATGAAGACATTGAGAAATTAAACTACCAACCACAAAATTCAATTAACGTTGTTGATGTACCCACAAAATATTCAGGTGATGTAAATAAAAAACAACAAGATAAAATCACTACTTTCCTTAAGAAAAAAGGAATAGACACAGAAGTATTTAATAAATAAAACAAAAGGCTTTTTCTATAGCACATTATTTTACTTGCCCAAAAAAGATGTTGGACTAACATCTTTTTTGGGCTTGTTTGATATTCGAGTTAATTTCATCATCTCATCTTTTTGAAACATGCTTTCGCTATTTTGACAATTCAATATATTTATTACACAATAAAATTAATATAGCATATATATTTTTCTAAATAAAAAGAAATGAGGAAAATCATTATGAAGATACGTTTAACATTTATTATCTTATCAATACTATCTACCATCGGCTTAGTACTTGTTTTAGCAAAATATCCAACAGGCCCACACACAATCAACTATAACGAACCTTATACAGTACTCATAGCCATTACGACAATAGTTATAATGGCTTTACCAGCACTCATATTAGGTATATTTAATCATCTTGCATGTAGAATCATATCGGCGATATTACAAATAAGCGCACTGATGATATGGGGATTTTTAGTAATCATTAGCTTAATGATGGGGCAAATTGTCATTACACTTATGGCTTCCTTAACGATACTTGCATTACTTGTTAGTTCTATTGTCACACTTTCAGTACACCCATCTACTTCAGATAGAATAAATTAATCAAGTAAAGGGGTAAGAGAGGTAGAATTTACATTAAAATCCTCTTTGTTGGGGCCCCACCCCAACTTGCTTTGCTTGTTAAATTTCTCGGTGAAATTCTCTTTGTTGGGGCCCATCCCCAACTTGCTTTGCTTGTTGAATTTCTCGGTGAAATTCTCTTTGTTGGGGCCCCACCCTCTTGTAAAAAATGGTTTGATATTTGTGTGTATTTTTAATTCTATCATTGACTGATTGTATGTTATGAAAGCCTGAGGCATCGATAATCTATGCCCCAGGCTTCACTCACAATCCTATATTATATATAACAATATTGCTACGGTTGTTGATAGACCTCAATCATACCTTTTGGTAGAGAATTAATATCAATTTAGCCAGCAATTACAATTTTACAACTCAAATGATTATATATGTATTCAAGACTTCATTTCTTTTTTAATTAAATATGGATAACAATTAAGAATTTCCGTCGATAAGGCTTCTTCCTTAGTTATCATTTTAAAATAGACGAAAAAACATCTAATTACAACTTGGTGCGCAACTATCACTACACGTCTTTGCCGTTGATTAAGCTCATTTTCAATGAAAGTAACCACTCTATCATAGACATCTTGATAACTTTCTCCTTGTGGTGCTTTTTGTGAAAAACTATGTCTAAAGTATTTATAATTAGGATCATGGAAATATTTTTCGAACCTTTTGTCTTTACAAACTTCTTCTTTATTTTTCCCTTCAAAAACACCTAACGAACGCTCTCTTAACGTCTTAGTATATATTGTTGGAAGATCATAAGAAAATAGCTCATCATACGTTTGCCTTGTTCTTTTTAAATCTGATACATATACAGTGTCAATGTATTTATTTTTAAAATAAGCAGATAGTTCTCTAGCGCTTTTTATACCTCTTTCCGTCAAAGGGATGTCTAACTGTCCACAAAAATATAGATACCCGTGCTTATTATCATAATTGGACTGCGACTCACCATGCCTCACTAAATAAATTTCCATTCTATCTCCTCATTTCTGACTTAGCTACTTTTACTTAATAATAAATTAATAGATAAGCCAATTAAAACAAACCCTACAATATAATCAAATATAGCTTTGAATCTTGGTCTGCTGAATAATAATTTAATATATTGAAAGATAAATACACAAAATAAAAACCATAAGCATGTAACTACAACAACTGAAAAAGCAAATAACGCAATCTCAGATTTCATATGTATATTACCGTTAGAAAGAAACTGAGGGAATATACTAACATAAAATAATAAAGCTTTAGGGTTAAGACTTGTACTTAAAAAACCTTGTCTAAAAGAAGTGATATAACTCACGTTTCTGACATCAGCTAAAGCTTGTTTACTAAAATCAACAGAACTGTGCGCACTTAAAATACTTTTGATTCCGAGATAAATAAGATAACAAGCACCCAATATTTTTATTGTTAAAAAAACAAAGTGTAAACTCGTAAGTATGTATATAATTCCAAAAATTGCTAATGAAGAGTATAAAATATGCCCCGTAGTGATACCAAATGCGGCCATAAAACCATTCATTTTACTTGAGTTAATAGTATTTTTCATTACAATAATGAAATCTGGCCCAGGCACTATAATAATCAATAATGTAATAATGATAAATGTAATTAAACTGTCCATAAGAAACCTCCTCGATGTCGTTTTACAATTCATTATTACATATCACCAATGGCTTATGAAACCGAACAGAGGCCTTTAAATCAAAGTAATAATTTTCTCAATTTTGTTGGAAATTTTAAAAATCAAAACCTTTAATGTTGTCAGATAAATAGCAATCTGATAATATTAAATTGTAGTTATTAGTAACTACAAAGTCTTTTATATTCATGAACATAATACTCCTGGATGGCGTAACCCAGCGCCATCCTTTTTTATGTTTTATAACATGAAAAAAGCACCCACACCATTTTTATTGGTTTGGATGCTTTGATAACTATAATTAATGTAACTCAAACGATTAAAGACATCATCAATATCTATCATTGAGTTACGTGCGTATAGATAAACACACATACTTTAACTGTATTAATTGATTACTTTCAAATAATCAAGCAACACATTTTCTACCTAAATTAAACTTAATCTATACTTATTATTTTTTTCTTAGTGCTTTTAAAATTAATGAAATAATAAAGATTAAAATAATTGAACCTAATAATGCTGGAAAGATGTGTATTTTACCTAATTGTGGTCCCCATTCACCTAAAATCATAGTACCAACCCATGATCCTACAATACCAGCAATAATATTTCCTAGAATACCTCCTGGTACGTCTTTACCTAAAATTAAACCTGCGATCCATCCAATGATACCGCCGACAATAATCATACCTATTAATCCAAACATAATTGATTGTCTCCTTTATTTATATATTTTATTCACTAGTATGAGATACCCCATGTCAAAAATGATTAAACGCTTTGTATAAATTTTTATTTTACTGATAAAAGCTATTTTGCTTTTATTTTTTCAATATTTATTATTATCAACCTCAATCCTATTGTGTTAAGCTATTGAAGATGACTAAAATGAACTATTTCTAAAAATATTTAAAGTAGGTATTTTACATGCAACATAAAAATAAATTTCAACGTATTAACCAAATTATACAAATTATAGGTTTCCTTTCATTTTTAGCAATTCTCACTATCATTACACTTAACTTTTTTATAAAAGGACACTTACAAGGTCATTTTGAAATAGGTTTTAATATTCAAAGTAATCAAGTCTATGTAGTAACGACACTAATCATGGTTACAATCATCTGTACTATATTATCAGCTATTCTAAACATGCTTTCTAATAAAAAACAAAATTACAAACATTAAATGTTAATGATGGTGCTACAACTTCAAAGTATAACCCCTTGGATATGCTAATTGATAAAATGACATCTTGATGTCAACGTAGATACTTTCATCATGAATAGAAGATGTAGCACATAAATTTACATATTTTATATAACTTAAGAACTAAAAGACATATAGAGATTGAAGAATTTACTACTCAACTTAACAAGAAAAATGGCACGCATAACAAACCACTTTAAATTTGGAAATTCAATCTCATAACATCACTGAAATATCGTCGAAGGATATATATCTAAAAATCTAGCTTTCAAATTCCTGCCCTTTTTAAATATTCAAAACACAAAAACAACCCCGTAAGCCTATACTTACGGGGTTTTACAATAAATAATCTATTATTGTTCTTCTTTTATATAGATGTATTTTATATCATCTCATTCACTATCAAAATGCTTATATACCAACATTTATAACTTTATTTTGATTATACTACGTTCATACATTTTCCCTTATCATCAAAATTATGCCCTTTTTTTGCCCTTAAAAAGTAATGTATAAATTATAAAAATAACTAATGTCACTATTCGTAACACATCCAAAAGTATTTTTACATATATAATGTTAGTTTAAAATTAATTGCTATTCTTATCTTTGTTGTATCTTGAGTGTAAATAAATTAATAAAATACCTATTAATATAAAAATCAAGTGCCCAATTATACTTATGATTTTAGATCGGTATAAATTCAAAATATTGAAAACGATGGGCTACAATACAATTAAAATTAAAAGATATAAACCTACTTTAAGTGAAGTAAAATGTTTTTCCATATTTATACTCCTATTTATTATTTTTTTATTGTATTAGTTTATAAACTAATACTTAAAAATAATTGCTATTACACATCCAATTAATACATTGACAAGAAAACAAAACATTAGAGGTATGAATGCTGCAATAATTAAACTATAAAAACATGTTTTTTAAATTGCGTATTTAAATTTTTTACATCCTTCACTTCATATCCTCCATTTATATCTAAATTTCATAACTTGAGACATCAATTATTTGCTTGGTATTAAATAATTCACATTTAATAAGTTTAGGCTTTTTATTTTCATCTTTTACAGTATACCAATTTGTACCAATCACAGTCCTTATATTTTTAGGTTTTCTCCCACTAAATAAATCTAACTTTTCTAAAACTTTTTTCATGGTAGACTTGTTCACAAAATGTATAATTCCATTAAGGTTGCCATATTCAAAATTAAGATAATTATCACTACCATTGTCATCAAGTTTGTAGTTCTTCAGTTTTGGTGAAAGGAACTTGCAGCCATATATTCCTACTTTATCGTAAAAATTCACATTTCTGTCGTCTAAAAATATGTTTCTAATATATTCATTTTGAATCTTTTCATCTATATCATGTAATCTACAATAAATAAAAACATCTTTAAGTGTTGATAATTTTTTATGTCTTTTATATTTAGTTGAAGAGTTCATTTTTTTATTGTTACTTTTCGAATTTTGACTCTGCATTAGGTTTTCAATAAAACTCTTAGTGTTAAAATCATTAGTTAAGTATTCTTGATTTAATTCAGTTTTTTTAGCCCAACAATCCTCTATGTGTTTTTTTCCTTTCATGTTTGCCCTAAAAGTATTACTATATTTCTCATAAATACTTAAAGACATTTCTGCCGTACAGTCTGGATTGGGACAAAAAAATTTGTATTTTTCTTTATCTGCTTCAACTAGTTTATTAGCATATACTTTTATATTTCTATCTTTATCTATATACGCTATTTGTACCACAATGTCATCCCCTTTTATTATTATATTTATTAATTGAATTTATTATTATTATTTATTAAAATATCATATGTAGAGGTAAATTAATATAAGAAAGGTGATTTTTTATTTCTAAATTATTAAAATCAATACTTGTCATAGTAGTTGTTGGAGTAATCTCTGTAGGAGCAACTCTCCTTTTTTTAATTTCACAAAAAACAGCAGATGAAAAAATTAAAGGTGTATGGAAGTATGATTACAATGAAAATAAAACGTTATATTTTAACTCAGATGATAGCGGTATGTACGTTGGAAACACTGGAGATAAAATTGAAGTCTTTCCTCTAAAAGGCAATGACAAACAAAGCTTTAACTTTTTAGTTGTAGGCAATAATGATAAGAAATATATTTTCAAAGCAAAAATAAAAGATAAAGATCATATTGAGGTAACACCATTAGATAAAGAGAAACATTCTCTAGCTGAAATTATTTTCGGTACAGATTCATTAAATAAAAAAGCAAAAGAAGATGTAACAATTGAATTAAAGAAAAGTAAATAATATAAGTTAGAACATGCATTCTGTGTAAAATGCATGTTCTTTTTATTTTTAATACATAAGTATATAACTTAATGATAATAAATTTTATAATTGATTTTTATCAACTCAAATATTATGATAAAAAATAATTTGATAACTTTCAGGTTAAATTATACAGAAGTAATTTACTTAAACTAACATAACTTATGATATTAGATTTTCCTATATTTGCATAAGTAATTCACACAAAAAATAACCGTACCACTTAAGATACGATTATCTTTTAGATAAATCTTCATTGTGTTTTAAAATATCTTTTGTAGGACTGAATATATATCTTAATAAAAAACCAATTATTCCAAATATATTTACAAATGTTGCAGATGCAAAGAAAATTATTAACTTTACATCATAATGAGGGATTTTTATATGCATTATACCTACATTAAATTTCAGACCTTGTAAGTATAACATCACAAACATATTAGTAAATAATATTAAAGATATAAGACCAAAAATGATTAATGAAATCCATCTAATTTTATCTTTAAAGTCAATTTGTTTTTTAGCACTATCTCTTAAATACTTTTTATATTTGTAAAAGTCTTTGATATCATCATGTGCAGTTTGTGCATCTGAATCTATTTTATTAATTTCGTTTTTATTCAATTGACTTTTTAAATATTCAATAGTTTTCGTATCTACATCTGTTTTATTCATGAATTGATCCCATTTTTAATTTGTTTAAGTTTATTTAACTGTTTCCATGCAAATGGTTTAGAAATTTTAAAAGCATTTGCTATTTTATAAGATAATTCGTTGATTTCAGAATCAGAATAAAGCGAAATATCTTTAGGTAAAATCTTTTCTATAAGATCTATAGGTGCTAATAACTGTGCTGCAAATTCATTAGCTTCGTTTTCTAACTGAGTATTAGAATTATCATATTCATTTCTGTATAAGATACTATATTCATTGGTTGGTTGAAAAGTCGGCCATCCCCAATGAAGTATTATATGACCTAATTCATGAGCCATAGTGAATCTTCTTCTGCCTTTTGAATGATTAACATTTACAACGATTTCAGGTGTGCCAATTTCATTTATACGACTGTACCCACTTATAGAATCAGGAAAATCAAACGTACTCATATCACTATATAATACTTTAATACCATACGACTCAATAGCATTTTCTAAATCATTCAATATGTTTTTGAAATTAAATCCAGTATTTTCATTACGAAAATCATTTGTTTTTTTTCTGATATTTTCCACTGATTATCCCTCCTTTTATTCTTATTATATAATACTTTTTATGCTTTTTGTAAATAATTTCCACCTAAAAATTATAATTTATATTAATCTACTCTATACCAAAACACATAGTTATTAGTCCTCAAAACACCCTATATCATCAATATGAAACGTAGAATTTGGATATCTCTTATTCAATTTCTCTAAATCTCTCTTATTCTTTTCATCATCTTTATCAACAAAATACTGGTGTAGCTACATTCACTTATCTAACATTACAAGTTACAATATATGGTGAATGTTTTGTTCATTTCTTAGATTAGGTTACTTAGGTCGTCGTGTTTCGCTACTCTCTTTTATACATGACTGAACGAATTGTTCATGCATCATTATATAAGCTACGTAGCCATTTCGACTACGCAGCTATCAGTAACTATTCATCCTTATTTTCTTTTCTTCTCTTGCTTAATTTATATATCAAATAAATAACCACAACTATAATCATAAATAAGTCAAAAGACGATAAAAATGATTTGCTAAAAGATTCCTTTATCCAAAAGAAGCGAATTAGAAATAATAGAAATGATTGTATTACCCCAACAAAGAAAATGTTAATGACTGGTTTATCTTTAATGAAGTTATACACAATATAAGCCATACAAACAATAGTTATTATTAACATTAAAGCTTTCGCCATTACTAGTACTCCTTTTTAACTTCACATTAACATATCATTTTATTATTTGTATTTTAAGACTTTCACTGTCCAGAATTGGACTATAAAATTTATTAAACGCTGCTTACTCAATCTAGGTACATAGATAAGCTGTATAAAGCTACATAGCCATTTTAACTATACAGAGATTACATGACTTAATATCGTATTCTATTGTGCCGAAATTTCGGCTATATTCATCTTAATTATAGAGAACGAATATTTTCGTTTTCTAATGCACTGACTTAGTGCATCAGCATTTGTATTAATTAATACGCTCATATTTGAGCCGATTAAATATATAGATATTTAAGTTCTATTACTGAACCCACATTTGGGCTGTGTATAAACCAATATCCCCAAAATTGAGGATATTAAGCTAAGTAGATAATACGTCCACTTACGGACACATTTAACGAAGCCACATTTTGCTCGGTTATATACAAAAGAGTACCCCTAATTTGGGGCACCCTTTATTCTTTTATCAAACCACTTCCCTATTTTAAGGTACTGATTACAACCGGACTTTTAAGTACGTTTGTTATTATATGAAATGTCAAGTTTTGACAAGTTAAAAAGACTACATCTAACGGATACAATCATTTAAAGGATGCTCAATTTTGAGTAGTACATTTCAGTAGATGCGTTTATTATCTTTAAGAAAACTATAATTGTAAATGATAATCGTCTACTTTTGTGTTTATAAAAGGTTTATACATTATACTTACATTTATTTTTAATCTCTGTATTATTTCTATATATTGTTAAGACAAGAAGAAACTCGTTTTCAACTCGTTTCTAAAACCTAAAATTAAAACCAATTAAACTTCTCTTATTTTTGTTTAACCTCTATAGACTCTTTCTTAAATAACATATCATAAACAAAAGATAATCCAGCTAATATAAAACCTAATGTTACCAGCCCATTTAAATTATTATTTTCGTAAATATTTATTAATCCTAAATTTCCAAGTTTACTCCAATATTTATTTAAACTAATATTCAAATCCATGTAACTTAACACAGTCGCTACTAAGAAAATAATTAAGATAATAACAATAACGTCTTTAATTGCCTTAAAAAGTTTATTCTTAATACTTACACCTCCACAATTCTTAAATTAACATAATTGCTTTATTCCAATTGCTTCATTGATATTGAGACTTAGAATCCTCAACAATTCTAAAATAGACATAAATGAACGATTTATTTTTGTGAATACTTCTTAAGAAATCCAATAATCCAATTAATTAAAAGTACGGTTAAAACACCAAAAGTAAGCCCATCTAAAATTTTAAAAGTTATTGTTTCAGGTGACGGAAGTAAATAATTCATGGTACAACGAAGCATAATTGCCAATACCAATGCTTTTAAAAAGTAATTAGCTTTATCCAATTACCATTCTCCTATTATTTTTTAATCTTATCCCTTTTAAATTATCATTTATTAATCAATTTAAATACTAACAAAATAATATCTCAATTAAAATCAAAAATGACCATCTGAATATTTTCAGATAGGCTCTATTCAATCCTCTAACGGTACATCATCAACAATTATAGTTCTATTAGGATAGTTTTCTTTTATTTTATCTAGCTCTCTCTGTGTATCTTCTTCATCGCCTTCACTCCATTCGCCAATATTAACAATTACTGGCGTATCACCTGTAAACTCTTTTCTCTCATTAAATAATTTATGGTATTTCCTAAGCATATCACGAGCTTTTAAACGATCACTAGGCTTAATAGGCACTTCTACTAGCTGAACATATTTATTATAAACTAGTTGGACTTGCCATTGACTTGATCAAAAACAAAGATTGTTAGCAGTTAACCTTAAAGTATTACCAATCATAGATATACTTTCGTTATTAATATTACATTCAAAATATTGCAGTAACGGTATTAAAAACAATAGAAAAGATGATTTAAAAAACTTCAAACATCGCAAAGACAGAAAATACAAGCATTATAGAAATATACCGTCCCTTTCGTATCACTTAACAAGATGATTAACTATTATGTTAAAAACAATTAATATAATAAACAAGGAACGAGACAAATGTCTCCAAGAGATTATTTACATCTCTTGTTTATTATGAAAGAACTTTGTTCTTTCCGTTTTAAGAGGTTGCCTCTTTTTTTATGCCTAAATTTCTATAACTTTCACACCATGCCCTTTTTCTGCCCTTTTTAAATATTCAAAAACATAAAAACAACCCCGTAAGTCTATACTTACGGGGTTTTACAATAAATAAAGTATTATTGTTCTTCTTTAACATATGGTAATAAAGCCATATGACGAGCACGTTTGATAGCTGTAGTCAACATACGTTGATATTTCGCTGAAGTGCCTGTTACACGACGTGGTAAAATTTTACCACGTTCTGAGATAAAACGTTTTAATAATTCAGTGTCTTTATAGTCGATGTGTGTAATACCATTTGCTGTGAAATAGCATACTTTTTTACGACGACGTCCGCCTCTTCTTGGTCCACCTGCCATGGTTAACTGCCTCCTTTGACTCATTTTATTTTATTCGTTCATTATTAGAATGGTAAATCATCATCACTGATATCAATCGGTCCATTAGCATTTGCAAACGGATTATCCGACTGATTTGAGTTTGATGAATTATTGTTGTTGTAAGATGTATTTTGTCCTGATTGCTGACCACCAAATCCTTGACCGTAGTCTTGGAAATTATTGTTCTGTGAACGTTGGCCACCTTGTTGTGCGTTTTTAGGTTCAAGGAATTGAACACTATCACATACGACTTCAGTAACAAAAATACGACGACCTTCTTGATTTTCATAACTACGTGATTGTATGCGACCATCAACGCCAGCTAAACTACCTTTAGACAAGTAGTTATTTACATTTTCTGCTTGTCTACGGAAGACTACACAGTTAATAAAGTCAGCTTCGCGTTCCCCTTGAGCATTCGTGAAAGTACGATTAACTGCTAGAGTAAATGTCGCTACACTTACGCCTGAGGGTGTGGTTCTGTATTCTGGATCTTTCGTTAGACGACCTACTAATACAACTCGATTTAACATTTAAACGCCCCCATCTAAATTATTACTTATCTTGGTCTTCACGGATAACGATGTAACGAATGATATCGTCATTAATCTTAGCTAAACGTTGGAATTCGTCAGTTGATTTATTGTTATCAGTTTTAATACGTACGATGTTATAGAAACCTTCTTTGAAATCATTGATTTCATAAGCTAGGCGACGTTTACCCCAGTCTTTTTCTTCTAAAACTTCTGATCCTTCTGAAGCTAAGATACCATTGAAACGTTCAACTAACGCTTTTTTAGCATCCTCTTCAATGTTAGGACGTACGATATACATAATTTCATATGTTCTCATAGTTTATTTGCACCTCCTTGTGGTCTATACGGCTTATCAACATTTAATGTGATAAGCAAGGAATAATTTTCATTACTCACAGAAAAGAATTATAGCATAGAGCTTTACTTTTTACAATCAATTTCAGATGAATCTTACCCTTAAATATTGATGAGCATTATTTATTTTTGAAAATATCAATACAGATTATTGGTTTAAGACTCCTCTGAGACTTCCCTCGTTGTTCAAACGCAATGATCCTATTTATGTTATACATTACTTTATATTCAAATTATATTAATGTTACTTAATAGATAGTTGATACTTCATTTTAGTTATAATAACATCAAAATTATATTTCATATAATTGCACTTGATACTAAATTCATTATAAAGGAGTCGTTTATGTTAAAGAAATTTTCTTACTCAATCATTTCACTTTCAATTTTCGCTACTAGCCTTAATTTTATAGATACTCAAGCACAAGCGTCTTCATCTTCTGTAAGCGAAAAAGGTACAATGGGGTATGGCTATCAACAATACTTAAAAGACCATCCTAAAAAGCAACCTCATAAAACACAAAATCGTTCTACTTTCTCTGCTGAATCTAATATTACTGAAACAAATAATGGTGAAAGAGTCTTAGATATTTCTGAATGGCAAGGACTTTTAACTAACGAACAAATAAAACAACTAAAGAAAAATTATGATTTTATTATTTTAAGAGCACAGTACGGTTCAGAATATGTTGATAAGACTTTTGAAAAAAATGCAGCATTATTAGAACAAAATAAAATGAAATACGGCGTGTACTCTTATAGCATGTACGAAAGTCCAAAAGATGCACGTTATGAAGCTAACACTTTATCTCAACGTGCCCCCAAAGCCGCCTTTTACATCAATGATTATGAAGAACAAACCGTTACATCCGGAGATGATGAAACAGCTACACAAGCATGGGCAAACGAAATGAGAAAGCTTGCTGGAAACAAGAAGATCCTTTTTTATTCATATGAAAACTTCATGTTAAATCATGCATCAAATGCTGTCAGTTCTTATGATGGCTACTGGTTAGCAGCATATCAAGCTAAGGAACCAAACCGAGAGAAAGTGCTATGGCAATATACAGATAGTTACTACTCTCCTGAATTAAATCAAAATGTCGATGCAAATTACATTGACGAAAATGTGAATTCGTCTTGGTTCACTTCATAAACACGAACACATACGAACAAAAACACTTCACTTTAACGAACATTTGTTCTAAAATACATATGAGGTGTTTTTCATGAGATTAAATTTAGATTGGAATAAAGATTTCCAAGAGTTTCAAGATATCTTAAATAGTGGCATTCACCCAGAATGGCTATACTGCGCTAAAGCAAATTTAGTTCTTGAACCCGCATACACTGGTGAGGGCAAACAATTTTTTAGTACACAAGACATCATTAAAGCAAGTAAAATCATTCCATTTTTTTAAGAATTTGGAATCCTTACATAAGAGCAATGAAAGTTTAATGGAAAGCTTCATTGCTCTATTAATCAATGATTCTATTTCCTAACTACAAATGATCGCCTCATTAATAGTTGTCATTGTAGTATGCAGATTAATTTATCTCCTAATTTTCAATTTTATTATCAAAAAAACACCCTAAAACTAGAATTTGCTTCTAATTTTAGAGTGCCTCATTAATATAAATACATGCTTTAAGTTAAACATTAAAACGGAAATGAACAATATCCCCATCTTGCATGATGTAATCTTTACCTTCTAAACGTTGTCTTCCCGCTTCTTTAGCACCATTTTCGCCACCATGTTGTACATAATCATCATAGCTTGTTACCTCTGCACGAATAAAACCACGTTCGAAATCGGTGTGAATAATTCCAGCACATTGTGGTGCAGTCATTCCTTGTTTAAATGTCCAAGCACGCACTTCTTGCACACCGGCAGTAAAGTAAGTAGATAAACCTAACAAATCATATGTTGTTCTAATGAGTCTGTCTAAACCTGGTTCTTCAATGCCTAAATCTTCTAAGAACATTTCTTTATCTTCATCATCTAATGTGGCGATTTCTTCCTCAATTTTTGCACTAATAACGATAACTTCTGAATCTTCGTTTGCTGCATATTCACGGATTGCTTTCACTTTATCATTATCTTTATCTCCAATTTCATCTTCACCAACATTAGCAATGTATAACATTTTCTTAGATGTTAATAACTGAGCTTGATTAACCCACTTTTGATCATCTTCATTGAAATCAATACTGCGTACTGGTTTACCGTCTTCTAACGCTTCTTTAATTTGTGTTAATATACGTAATTCCATCTCAGCTGTTTTATCTTTTTGGCGAGCCATCTTCTCTATTTTCGGTAAACGTTTTTCAACAGATTCTAAATCTGCTAAAACAAGTTCCATATTAATGACTTCTATGTCATCAAGCGGATTAACACGCCCTGATACATGTGTAACATTCTCATCGTCAAACGCACGAACCACCTGACATATAGCATCTACTTCACGAATATGTGAAAGGAATTTATTTCCTAAACCTTCGCCCTTAGATGCACCCTTAACAATACCTGCAATATCAGTAAACTCAAAAGTAGTAGGAATTGTTTTTTTAGGTTGAACCATTTCTTCTAATTTTATTAAACGTGAATCTGGCACTTCAACGATACCAACATTGGGATCAATCGTTGCGAAGGGATAGTTTGCTGCTAATGCGCCAGCTTTAGTAATTGCATTAAATAGGGTAGACTTACCTACGTTAGGCAAACCTACGATACCTGCTGTTAAAGCCATTATTCATTCTCCTTACTTTCTTTGTCTTGATGAAATTCAAGAACTTTTTTCATTTTCTTATTAAACACTTGCCGTGGAATCATGACACTGCGCTGACAATGTTCACATTTAATACGAATATCAGCGCCCATTCTAATAATCTTAAAACGATTTGTTCCACATGCATGTGGTTTTTTCATTTCTACTATATCATTTATTCCATACTTTGACGTCATGAAATGACCTCCAATGATGATTAGCTTTTTCCTTCATTATAATTTGAAATGACTGGTTGTGGCATGCGAATACCTTCTTGTCTAAACATTTTTTGAGTTTCTTTACGAATAATACGAGCGCCTGAAAATCCTTCACCAGGAATTGTTTCTGCTGAAATTCGTATAGTAACCTTATTAGATTCTATCGCATCAATGCCATCAACAACTGGATCGCTGACAAATAAGTAATATTTACTGCGTAAAGAAACAAATAAACGATTGAGTTTCTTTTCAACTTGATCTATATTTTCATCAACTGATACTGGTAGTTCTACAATAGCAGTCCCATTTGTAATTGAAAAGTTCGTAATTTCACCCATGCTACCATTAGGTAAAATAGTCAGTTCTCCTGAAATTGTATTAATTCGCGTTGATCTTAAACCAATAGATTTCACAGTACCTTCTGCTACCGTAGTTCCTGAACTATTAATTTTAACATAGTCACCCACATCAAATTGATTTTCAAAGATAATAAAGAAACCTGTAATAATATCTTTCACTATCGTTTGCGCACCGAAACCAACCGCAATACCTACAACTCCAGCACTAGCAATAATACCTTCGACGCTAATACCAAACTTACTTAAAATTGTTGTGATAACAACAAACCATACGATATATTTTACTATGTTTTGTACAAGAGAAATCAGTGTTTTTGAACGCTTTTTATTCCCTTTTTTACTTTTATTTTGAATTTTAAATGCTTGCTCAATAATCTTATTCAAAATTGCTATAACAACAATCGCTACAAGGATATAAATTAAAATCATTATTACTTTAGTAATTAAATTTTCATATGTTTCAACCTTTGTTAAAGGTTCGAACAATGAAGATAAAATATGTTTTAGTTGATTCATATATAATATGCCCTCCTTTTCATTTTTTTGATAATTCATTTATTATAACTTAATTTATTCATTTAGATAATACGTCTATGGTTTTAAAATACTATCCTTTTGAGGGATATTTATAAAACTATGTATATGCTTCCTGTTTATAGAGGGCTAAACTTTTAATATTCCATATAATCTTTATTAAGTTGACGAATCAAGCGTTTGAATTCTGCTTCAGATTTAAATTCAAATGTGATTTTTCCAACATTTTTTGATGTCGAAATATCTACTTTCGTACCATATTGCTTTTTTAAAAATCTTTCCTGCTGTTGAATCATTTTCGGTTTACTTCCCTTAGTCTCTTTGTCAAGTTTCATTGAGATGTCTTTACTGACTAAACCATTGACGTACTCCTCTAAATACCTTACACTCCAAGACTCCTGGGCCGCTTGTTTTGCCGTCTTTTTTATTTTACTGGCGTCTTTCAAAGTTAATAACGTACGCCCATGAGCACTAGATAACGCCCCGTGTTGAACCATCTGAGCAACATCTTTAGGTAACTGTAATAACCTAAGCATGTTGGCAATATAAGGACGTGACTTACCTAATCGTCTCGCAACTTCTTGTTGGGTAATGTTCAAATCTGTCATCATTTTTTTATAACTTTCTGCTTCTTCAATGGCATTTAAATCTTCTCTCTGT
>Ga0114955_1000236_pt1 | contig 31376 bp, 51 predicted proteins | sample Porto_5metaG_FD_87302 | JGI IMG/M metagenome (GOLD analysis project Ga0114955, IMG submission 87302) | Marine algal microbial communities from Porto, Portugal - Porto_5 metaG | ecosystem: Host-associated > Algae > Red algae > Unclassified | place: Portugal: Porto | collected 2015-02-02 | reverse complement strand
TATTGACAGCGGGGAGGTCGTCCCCACCGCCGTTTGAGAAAACCAACTGTGCTTTGGACTATGATTCCCCCCTGGGCTTTGCCGTGATCCTCTCCTCCCGTTGGGGGAAGGCTGGGCTGTGGGTTGATTTCCGGGGCAGTTCCTTCGACAGACCGAGCTGATCAAGAGGTCACTTCGGCTGGACGACGAACCAAAGTGGTGGTGCCGAGAACCGCTACAGGGACGAAGGTCGGGGCAAGGGGGATAATAGCGTTTGTGAGAAGCTGAATGACTTCGGGAAGGACCCAGTTGCCACCCTTTCAAGCCACACGCAACCCTCTCTGGCCCACTTAGAGTCCTTCTGGCTTGGTCGCGCACCTCTGCAATGCCGGATGGCGCGAGCCGATCAGCGATCGATATGCGTTGCAGGACTGCCCGCGATCCGCAGAAGGCCTTGCATCTCAATCCAACTCGGATGCCATGGCCCGGCTGCTGCATGTCTTACAATCGCATGCTTGCAGTGATCATGCCCGAGTGCGCTGAGGGCGTGGCCCCTCCTGAATTCATCAAATTTCTTCAGTACAGAGAGAAGCGCGCCTGGACTTGGCCGCGTGAGATTGATTCTCGTTGTCTTAGCGATGGGACATGCCACCCGAATAGAAAAACTGTGTCGTCAGATCCCCGATCTGTCATTGCACGTTGTACGCTGAGAGTCGGATGAGGTACAACACCGCGTCGCGCCTGAATCGCCTCGAATTCGCCAAATAGGCGCCATGGCAGAACCGCCGACGATGGCGGAGCTGGGGATCATGGACGACGAGACGGACGCTGCGGCGCCGACAGACCTGTTGACCGACCTTCTCCCCGCGCCGGGACAGGGGCCGAGCCCGTGACGGAACTGTGGGCTGGCCGGGCGCGGCCAAGTTCATCTCATGGACGTCGCGACGTTCATTTTCAGGAGTGGGAGAAGGTAACGCGAGATTCGATTGTGCATTGCTGGGTGAAGTCGAATATGTTTCCTGTGTCTATGACAGCGTCAGTCTTGTAATTTCACGCGGAGTAGCGGCAGGGATTCTCCAGTGCGGAGAAGGATGTGGATGTCGTGCCTTCTGCTTTTTGGGGGACATCTCTCGGACGGGAGGTGGTGGGTGGTGAGAGAGAGCACTACGCGCGCGAGAGTATGCGGGCTTGGCTGGCTGCGGAGGATGCGGAGGAAGCCGTCGTGGACACCGACGATTTTATGGGCTTTCCACCTGAATAGGAATAAGGAGATGAAAACGAGCCCACTGATGATGAGGAACAAACCAAGTCATTGCATTCAAGTGCCTGACGCAGGTAATCCCGAGTTCGCCTCGGGCGGGACGCGTCGGTGTTTGCAAACGAAAGTCAAAACGCATTGAGGGTGGCAGCTCGGGCGGTGCCCGTCGTGATGTTGGTTTGAATAAGGTGGTTGTTGTCAGCACTCGGGCGGGACCCGACGTTGTGCTCGGTTCAATGGGGGAGAACCCGTGCGGTGGATGTCACTCGGGAATGGGTCGCTGTTTCTTATGAGCGAACGGCGGTGAAGGCAGGTGGCAGGTGAAAGAATGACAAAGAGCAACACGTGTGGTTTTTCTAAGGCGTGAGTTGAGCAAGAAGGGGGTCACGCCTCGGTCGGGGATCAGCATTTTCTCTGGGTGGATGGGTTTGATGCGAAGCGGTTCGCACCTCAGGCGCGACTCACCTCTTTGGGTAGGCGGTTCCAGGGGGGAAGGGTGTTGTGCCCCGGGTGGGGCCCCGCTTGTTATTTGGGGTGGACCGTGAGAAAGCAGGTAGAGACAGTAGCAGGGATTCCTTGGCTATCTGTGATGTAAACAAGGATTTAATTTTGTACAGAGCAAGGGAGCGCAGGGAACATGTGGCAGCAACGCAAAATGCAACACTATGGGCAAACAAAGCTGTCGTGCTGCCCACCCCTTCCCCGCACCAGCCCACCAATTGACCTTGTCCTTGTAAACGCGAAGTCCCCAGGACAACCGAGACACATAACCTACCTTCACTTAGCTGCCAATGAGCAGCCTCCCATGCCGCCCCCTTCTCGGCCCCCTCTCTGAGCTCTCCCACCATGCGTTGCTATCGACCGAGGTATGATGGAAATAGGCGCATGCTCCAACTCTAGTAGTACCCTAGCAAGAGAGCGGCAGGCTGTTGGAACGCACAGATGTACATGAATGCACAAACATAGATGACTATAGGGAAAAGAAGCGAGCGATGAGGGGCAAGAAAACAGGAGGGTCAGGTCCGCATCCGTGCGGCTCATCCACCACAATATGTCTATCGCCTCTCCCCGCGAGCAACGCTCCCCGAGCTCTAAGAACCAGAACCGAGACACACATCAGCGTACAGGTGTGCTCTCGCAGTGCTTAACAATCGGGCGCAGGGGCCATCCAGAAAAAAAACAAGCGAATGTGGGTGCCATGCAGAAAGAAAGCGATCTCTGGCGGGCGGGGGTGAGTAGTGGCGGGGATGAAACGCAGAAGCAGTCACTTGCGGAAGGAAAAATGCTTGGGGCACGACGAGGGGAGCCGAGGAGAGCCGCACGAAAAGGGTGACAGGGCCGACAAAACTGCCCCGGGCCGCAGTGGGCGAGGCGCGGTGGCAGACGCCGGCACATGCCTTTGGGTGAGATCATGGCTATAGACACAGGAACAGGCAGAGGACCGACGAAGGATGACGTGACACATTGCGAAGTTCTCGGAGATGATCATCAGGAATTCTTCTTTCGACCGGAGTTGTTGCATGCGCCATTGGACGCTGGAGGCCTGCGAAAGCGACGGCCGAGGGTCATCTGTCGATCGATCCCCCGGTTAATGGCCTGCGATCGCTCATCTGAGACCAACGAGACCACTCTGCTTCTGCATTCTGGGCTTTCCAGAGTGACGGACGATCGCCAGAAAGGGTGCTTGGCAATGGAGAAAGACTGTTAGGCCGGGCGTACATACGGAGTACGGGCTGTTCAGTGGACGCTTCCGGGTCGGAGACACTCATCGCGGACAATCTAGTGAGAATCGAGGTGTACAATGCCGAGAGGATCTACAACGTTGAAGAGACGGGGCATTTATACCGGTGTAATCCACATCGGGCCAATGTAACGGCAGGTCAACGACGGCGGGCGCGAGGCATCAAGGCGCTGAAGGCCAAGGACCGAGTCACCCATGTCTTAGCATGCAATGCCACGGGTACCCACAAGATTCAAGTCACTCTGATTGGCAAGGCAAAAGAACCGGTGTGCTTCAAGCGGCCCCGCCAGCCTGTCCCTCTTCAGTACTTTTCCCAGGAAAATGCGTGGACGGATGGAGGTGTGTACAAGTCCTGGTTCGAAACCTTCCTTCTCCCAGACGTGCGCAGACGCTCGAATTTTCCTGTCGTCCGTATCTAGATCAACTGCGGCGCGCACATCGCGCTCGAGTGCGAGCAAGTTCTCTTCATTGCCCGTCCCCAGAACTGCACGTCGTTTTACCAGCTATTGGATCTGGGAATCATTGCGTGTCTGAAGCGACGGTACAAGTGGAGAATTTTGGACTTGGTCGTAGCGGCATTCGAAGCGAGCCGGGGCGGAAGAAGCCAACCAGCTGCGGCTAGCGGCGGTAACAAGGTTTCCCCAACTTCACGTACGCATGCGTCGACCCCGGTCGCGAGTGCTCCCGCGACTGGTGACCCTGAGGCAGCCATATCGCCCAAGGTGGCCACGGATTCCGCGGCGGCTGTTCAGCCGGGAAACTGTGGTAGCGGCAGCGTCTACGGCAGCTGGACTTGGCCTTCGGGGAATTCCTTAGAATTGGCCGGCGGCGATGCCGGAGAAGGTCGCAGCTGCCCGTCCAGTGGACAAGCGGCGTCGGCCGGCCCGCACAGCACCCAAAAGTAGTGTGCTGGATGTCGCGCGTTCTGGCGCCGCGCCGCCGCCGCAGCACCCCGGCTCCCACAAGCCCCTACAGCGCGCTGTCGCCCGTGCGCAGGTACAAACTTTCCCCGACATGCCAAGCGCCTCCCGCGCTCAGGCGCTCCGCCGGCCCACGCGCGCCCCTGCTCCCTGCCGCCGACCGAGCGCCGGCACCGGCTCTCCCGGACATCCTGGTGTCACCGGCGTACCCTGGAGCCGTACCGACGCCCGTGCGCAAGCCATCAAGCTCACCTGCACCGAACAACGGCCAAACGACAGTGTGCGCGATAAATACCCTCACAGCAGCATCAGAGCACATAGAAGATGCTGACATCCGGGCCGGATCTGCTCCCAGCCGACCCAACTCCCCGCGTGAAACCCACACTCACGTTGTCTTGTACCATTGAACATCCGAAAGAGTGACTCATCGTTAAAGATACTTACCACAGCACACCCCCTCGCCCGGCATCCGGAACCTGATACGCGCCTGATTTACACCTCCATCTATTGCAGCAGATACTTCTCTGCGCGCTCATCTCCTCGCGCTCCAACACACGCATCGCAAGGCGCCTGTAACGCTCACCCCCAAGTAATATCTCTCAGTGGGGCGCTTGGAGGAAGGCAGCCTACAGTGTGGGTGTAAATGCATGGTAAGATGTACTTCCAGGCAGTCAAAACAAAGATGGGGCCCTTATGTGCTCGGGTTGTGGCGGGACGGGAAACCAAGAACTCTAAGGAAGCAACGGAGAGAACGAAAAGGCCGGACGCCAAGCAATCTCCGGTAGAAAGGCAGAAATTGGCAAATCCGGACGCCAGACACGCTCGGTAGCGAGGGAGGAAAACGGTAACACGAACGGCTGACGGGACTGGCAGCGCATCTTGGGGGCACGGTTCCGTCGACGCGCGAGGCGCCACTTGTCCGCGTTGCTGTGCAAAGAGATGCACGGATGAGACCGTGCTAGACGATCGGCATTCGGTGGCGTGTCCAGGGAAGCACTGGCCAAGCAGCGTGGAAGTGCAGCAACTGACCGAATTGATCAACATTAGCGAGGCTCGATCGCTCACTAGCGGCAGGTGAGGGGCGGTTTCTGAGCCGTGAGCGTGCCTGACAACAAGTGCCTTGCTCGTCCCGGCCGACTTTCGAAGAGCTCGAATGTAAACCCGAGAGCTCTCGCTCTCATTGCCCCCGTCCCCCCCATTGCATTCTTCGCGACAACACGTAGTGAGTCTCAGCTGCCAGTTCTGTCACCTGCCACACACGACTGGAGAACAGATGACGTGAGCCATGTGACTGTTCTCTTTTTTCATTCCGACGCATTCCCAACATCCTTCGACACGCGAGACCTACAGGGAGCAGGGAGGCCAGGAGCGGCTGAAGCGCTTTATCGTAGAGGGCGAGAGCGGCCGTGGAGTGGGATATGGGGTACAGTATATTTTTATTCTGACTAGCTGGAGCCATGTCACTCTCTTGAGTTGTGCTTGCGTGGTGGGTGACTTGATGATGGGATTGCTTGTCATGTCAGGTATCTCGGCTTCCACTGCTCTCTTTCGCTGTCGGATTTGACGAAGGAAGTTGCCAAGGTATCTCTGGCTCGTGTTGCACCGCATTCGAAAGCGCAGGATGGTGAACTCGAAGCCCAGCGGGCGAAGCTCCACAGTTCGTGGTCGATGGGTGCGTGAAGACACCCGCGGGGACGGAGAAAGTGGTGTCACTGGAAGAGGGGGGGGAAGGGGGCGCCAATAAAGGGAGCGTAGCCCTTGGTCGGACGGACGTCGGAACGCTTCTGCTTCGATCGGAGAAAGAAAGTGCTGGGGGAGAATGCGGAGCACGTGAGATAGTGCCGCGGGGCAACCGTCTTAGTGGCGGTGGAAAAAGTCCCTGTAGTTAGGGCATCGGAGAGAGTGCTGCGCCGGTGACAGCTTGGAGCCGGCGGCGCGACCCCGGCCGAGGCGCCGGCAACGGAGGCGGGCGCGCGGAAGCCGATAAGGTGCCGGGCAGGCGACGGCCTGGGTGCGACGTCCCGCTTGCGGCCTTGGCGTCGGCAGCGACGATGGGGATGCCACGCTGGCGTCAGCTTGATGGCGGGGGTGGGAAGCTAGCAGGAGCGCGTCGAGGCTATCTTATAGGCGGCGGCAGCGCAGCCGTTGAAGCGCATGCGACGTGACAGCGGTGGCTTCCGTGCGGCGGAACGGCCGGGCCGGCTGTGGCTGCGTTGAGGGGGCAGGGCCGGCTTCGGCCGCCTCGTGGCCCTGTCTCCAGCTACGTCAGTGCGTCACCAGTGTGTATCCCGGTCTTGAGTGGCACGCGACTCTGCACGTTTGACTGCACACTGCGTTTTGCAACTGCCTGCAATCTCTATATCCACCCAGATTTCTGTATTCCTCTGAAGATTCCCTACATGCGCTTCAACTACGAGAATGTCTCACTGGATGGCAGTTCTATCTGAAGGATGATGACCCATCGCAGGGTGGCCAAGATGACCCCTCATCTTCTGGTCATGGGGCGATCGGCGATAGCCGACAAGCGCCGAGCTCATCGGCTATCGCCGATCAGCGCCCGTGCAACTCATTGTCTGAAGAGACGATGAGTCCCATGGAGCGCCGATCGAGCGCCCATCAAACAGGATTCTCGCGACGCCACGATTCCCGCTCTAAATTCCATTCGTAACCCCCGACAGCAGAGCAGAGGTGGCAGGTGATTTGAATTTGAGCCTACTTATGATGGCTTTAATGATTATTATCCAGTAACATCACAGAGCTGATGATTATACACATGGGCATGCTGGGACCATCAGCCACGTAGAGTCGCACATGGTACATCTGATCGAGGTTGACGGATGTTGTTGATGCACGCTATTCGCCCATGCGTTCTTCATGGCCTATTAAAGAACTCGGGCGCAAGCGGACGCTTTATGAAAGCCACAGCGTCGTCTCTAGCAACTACCCACGCAAAGCCTGAGTCTCACTACCCAGGATAATACGTCGCTTTAGCAGTACCGTGCAAATTCTCCCTGAGTTGTTTTTCAGCGGCACGAGCGTCGCCACGGCGTTCTCTTGGCAGGAACACAGCCTCTAACCCTGCCGAAATCGCACTCGTAGCGTTTCTAATGATCCGTGGTGAGTTGGATTATGACGTCTGAGGTCGACGAGACTGAAATTCTGAAATTTTATGCGTACATCTGCTTTGCCAAAAGCCGCCTATTGATTATAATCGTGGCCGATAAATTGCAATATCGCGCTATACGACTTAAAAACAAAGAGTTTGTTATATTTGTTGCCCTCAAGCCCAGGAGCGCAAATGATCACGCGTCTGCAGCCGACGCTGATCATGCAAGGCTGCTGATGTAAAGCAGCCCACGTGTAGCGATGAAGGCCGGTAGAGACCCATTCTCTGGCGAGTTCAACAGAACCGTAGGTGCATTTTCTGATGAACTGCTTTGTCGCCTGAGTCGCATAATCCGGGGACACAGTCATTCAGAAAATCACGAGAAGGCTCCAGGAGGGAGGAAGACCGTGAGAACGCAGTTGTTCTTATTGTGGCGAAGCCGGGCCATGGCGGCCTCACTGTCCCGTTAAGCTGTACGAGAAGGCGTGCCCAAATGGCCCCGACACCCGCACAGTAGCCGCCCCAGGCGGAGATGTGGGGATCCGTAACAGAGGACCCCCTACTGTCCCGCAGACAAATCAAGCAGTTCCCAGTCAAGTGCAAACGACCCGCAATCAATCAAGATACCAGCCAGCAAGGACAGAGAAACCTGTCGAATCCGAGTCATGCCATGTAATCGCCGCCGACCGGTGCCCCGTTGACGGCCAGTCCATCGAAAGCGCGCGGCCCGGCGCCGCGTATTGCGAGAAAGCTCCCATCTCAGCGTGGAGCGTCGCGGGCCAGCTTCATCGGTTCCCGGATCGGTACCATACCACGAACGTTCGGGTCCCGCGGGTCGCGTGGCGTGATGTTGACGCTGGGATCATCCCACTCTCGTTGACCGTCACCGAAAGATGCCGCGCGTGAGGTCAATCCTCTGTGCTGGCCGGGCGTGGCGGGACGGTCCCGCGTGAAAGAGCGGGGAGGAGGGAGCGCGCCTCCGAGAGAGTGCGCACGCGTGTGGCGCCACCCCCCCCCCCTTGTCTGGTTTAACTGATGACCACCTTATCCCTGAGGGTCGTGGGTGCATCTACCGGACCCGTCGTTTCCAGTCTTCATCTTATCGCCCGGAGGAGGTCCAGTTGCGGCGGCGGTAGCGGGTACGGGACGAATGTGTACCGGGAAAAGACCAACGCGTCCCGGCACAGTGACAAGATGTCGTCGTCAGCGTCCGGGGGCGTGACGCACGTCACTTGTGACCTCATCGGCGAGAAAGGGGTCGCACCCGGCTCCGGCTCCAGCCCCGCCATTGGCGTCATCCCTAGGTTTGGCGGCGTTGCATTTCTCTTGGGATCTAGACACGGGCACGCTCTGTCATCTGGCTCCCGCCGTGTTCGCACGTCTGTACCGGCCGTCCTTTAGTGTCGTTCCGAGGCCGTCCGACGACGTCAGTTCACCGGATCGTCAGCAGCAGTTCCTGGAGATTGGCCTCGCCATTGCCTCGGTGTGCGTGCGGGAGCCGCACCGGGGGGGTATTCAAGAGTTAAGAAGCCGCGTCTTTGGTGTCCGCGGACCACGGGACGGAGAAACCTCTACTCGCGACCCTCGGGACCACGTGAGGGGCGGACAGAGCGCCTTGCTCCGCTGGCAGTGCTTCGGCTGCCGGGCTGGCCTGTTCGCCGGACAACTTGGTCCGGCATCCCGCCAAGACGTACGATGCCACTTTTTCGGCGCCTGGCACTCGCGCGCTGGTCGAGGATGAGCACCGCCTGTGGTTGGCTGCGACCGTGTCCCGGGTCGAGGGCATGGCTGCCCCACTCGCGTACTCGAACGTGGCCTACGTTCCGAACCCGGGACGGTATCTGCGCCTGCTGCCGATCCTTCTGAATTACTCGGACGGCACCGTAGAGAAACGGGCGCGCCGTCGGAGCTTCTTGATTAGCTGGAAACACCAGTAGTACTGGCGCTTACCGCTTGCGTCACGGCCTCAGTTTTTCGCAACTGTGTCAACCTGGCTCGGTCCCGATAGGGGCGTAAGTCGGGTTCACAATTGGGTGCTTCTTAATGGCTTCTGATGCAAGGGACGAGACCTACTGGTCGTGTCGGGACACGCACTCGGTCACGATGGCCGTCTAGGAGACCAAGTACTTGGTGATGGCGTGCCACCGCTGGTTCAAAGAGGCACTGGACAGCCAATCATGAGTGTTCTCGGACGCCTTGTTCGACCGGGTTGAGAAGCTCAAGCTTGCGGATCTCGCCGATGATGACGCCGAGGTCCTGGACTTTGCAGTTTCCATGTTGACGAGTGCGTGCGGCACTCCAGGTTCACGACAGGAAGTTCCATGAGGCCTTCCAGCGTCTTGCCACTTCCAGGCCAGACAGGGACGGGTGTCAGACGGTCGTGACTCGTCAGGACGCGGGAGGAGTCCGCATCGTCATACCCTTTCCGCTCAAAGCGGCGGCTTGCTTCATATCGGCGGTCTGGATGGCGTCATCTCTGGAGGAGCTTCATGGTCGGGAAAAAGTTCCGATCTTGTCTGTAGGGCTTCCGTTGGGTTGGGCGTTCTCCGTGGCGCAGCGAGCCGGTGGTTACGGCTCTTCGCAATTGGGTGGTCTGCCCTTCCCGAGTCATCAGCTCTTCCCGCCTCCTCGCGACTCTTTGGCGGCGAGTCCTGTCACGTTGGCTACGACCGTCTTGTCTTCTGGCTTTGGTCCTGATACCCCTGTTGCGAGTACGGTGGCCCGCGTAGCGACGGCCGACTCTCTTCTTCTTGACACCTCGGCGTTTTTTGGTCCCGAGGGAGAGGCGTGGGTGGAACGCCTTGTCGGGCGGCTTCGTAGTCCCTCGTCTCCCACCAGTTCTCCTGATGTCCGTCGTCGACTTTCTGGGGAGCTTGTCAAACGACTTGTGCACACAGGCGTAGACGCATCCTGTGAGGATTCCGGACGCCCTAAAATCGTCACTCCAGGTGTGGTCTCTCTCGGGGGTGAATGTCCACCTCAGGCGCCATGTGAACATCCATCAGCAGCGGCAGACCATCCATATCCGTCGGGAAAAACGTTCCTGCACTTGGCGCGCCAGAGGGCAGAGCCGGCCGGTTCTTGGAGAGCCCGTGGGTCGGGCCAGAGAGACCACCGGAACGAGACAGTGGCCGCTGGCGAGTGGTGAAAAAGCGATGCTCCTGTGAGTCCCCGGGGTGGTACCGGGAGTGGCGGTGGCAACAAGAACAGTGGAGGCGGGTACTACGCTATCGAGTACCTTCCGCGGCCCTTCTCGCCCTGTGACAACACCCGCGGCTGCATCCGTGCTCATAAAAGCCAGTAGGGACCGTGGGAAATTTACGAGGAGCCAGCAACCACTCGTCGCCGCCTGGAGTGACTGTGCTCGTTTGGAAGATGGTGCGTGCTTGTCGGGAGCCAGGAGAGCGCTTTGTGTTAGCCGGGGTGACCCCCGTCTCCTTGGCGTAAGACGATTACCGGGTAGTAGATAGCTCGTAAACGCGAGTGCTCCTGTCTAATGAGTTCCCCGACAGGCGTCGCGTGCACCCAGCCCCTGGTCCGCTTTGCCCGTTTCCTGCGAGAGCAGACTCTTTCGTAGACAGTACCGGTACACCGTGGCAGCCGGCAGGCGCCCCAAGTGTTTCCAGGCGTCTTGCTCCCGTTCATATCCGAACCAGCGGACCAGGAAGCGCAGGACGCCCTTCTCGTCCCAGATGTGATCCATGCACCGCTCAAACACGTGGTCGGACCCGCCAGGCTGTAACGCGTCCGGGACCGCCATTTGGGGTCGTTCCGGTCGGTTATCTGTGTCCGCGGGCCTCGCCAGCACGACATGGTTGCGTCTAACCCTGTAAGGCATCCCATCTTGGTAGAGTATGCAGGCTCTCCCGTCGGTCTCCAGCACCTTTTATGGTCCTGCCTCCTGAGGGTCGCGCTTGCACTTCCGGGCGTGGTTGCGCAGATACATCCAGTCACGACTGGCCACCAACAGGCGGCAATGGCGGAACTTATCGTTTTAGTCCCTCTTGTACCGTGCTTTCGCATTGGCGATAGAGTCCCTGACATAGGGAAATAGGGCCTTGAGAGACTCCAATAACGCATCGATGTGATCGTCCACCTACTGCCTCGGGTCGGGGGTCACGCAATCGGGCATCCGCTCCTGGGAGATGTTGCTCAAGCGCCGCGGAGTGACCGGGTCCCTGGGGGGCAGTTCGGTCGTGTGGTTCGGGCGCGAGTTCAAAGCCAGCGCCAGCACGGAGATGAGCTCGTCCCAGCTGGCCTTACGATCCTCGATGTGGTTCATGAACATTCAGATGAGCGTCATGTTGAAGAGCTCGAGTTTTACAATAATCTGCGGGCAGCACTTCGTCGTATATAGGAAGCGGATGCCCATCAAATGGCACATGCCTGGGAAGAACAGGGAAGCGAACTGCGGACTACCGTCCGTCCGTAAGGTGTCCGGGGGCCCGTACAAGGAAATTCAGTCCCTGTAGAACACGGACGAGGCGTCTGCCGCGGAGATGCCGGCCAGGGGTACGGCTGGTACCAGCTTCGAGAAGCTGTCGACCGTGATCAGAAGGAAGACGTTCCCGGTTGTGGTCTCCATCACCCGCTCAAAGAGATCCATGGACAGGCTCTCAAAGGGGTTCGTAGCGGGGAGCAGCTTGATAATCTCCGTGCGCCACCTTGGTGCGATCCTGTTCCGGTAACAAGACGCACAGCGTCCCACCTAGTCATACGCGTCCACGGAAATGGATTCCCAATTGTGGTGGCGCCGAATCGAGGCGTACATCCGATTGACAACAGAATAACCGGCGCGTACGACGTCATGCTCAGAATTGAGGAGGTCCTGACGCAGTGTGAGCGGGACGTACAGTTGGGTAGCAACGTCCATCCGTGCCACACGCACGAGGAGCCCCTCCTTGGTCTCGGAAAAGCGCGAGTGCTCGTCCTGGTCCATCTGGTCCCGTACGTTTTGGCACTACTGGTCCTCTTTCGGCTCGGAGAGCATGCGCGCGAGCGTGACCGGTTTTTAGCTGTCCGGCTCCCCGTGGTGAGGCGCGACCCAGCCACAGAGACAGTCAGCCAGCGCAAGGAAAGGAATTCCTTCCGGGATGACAAGCCGATCCGGCGCCAGCGTCCGAAGGCGCGGTGTTGGCGACATGGGGCTCCCTTACCGGCATTGTGCATACCTCGTACCGCACTTCGCAAAGCGAGGCTTCAGCCAGCGAACCTGCCTTGCGCGCTTTCCATGTTCAAGAGCCAGTGTAAACTGGAGTGGTCGTTCCTGATAAGGACTTCTTGCCCCTCGAGGTGGCTGTCGCATTACGCGGCCCGGCCCCCGCCCCTTGGCTGGCCAGGACGTCGATGGCGCGCCGGGCGACGCGGATGACATGTCACGCCCCGGTTCGGACAGGTGGCGCTGTCGGTGCTGGTTGGGATGTTGATTGATTGTGGGTCGTTTGCATTCGTATGTCAATTGCTTGAAATTTCTGCTTTACAGTAGGGGGGTCCGCTATTACGGATCCCCAAATCTCCCCATGGGGAGGCTACTGCGTGGGATTCGGGGCCATTTGGGCCCGCTTGCTCGGTTAGCTTAAGGTGACAGCGGGGCGCCCGTGGCCCGGCTTCCCCACACAAAATCAGCTGCGTTCTCACGTGCTTCCTCCCTCTTTGCGCCTTTGCGTGTTTTCCTAGGTGACCGTGTCACCGGGCGAGAGTAGAGCAAGGGTATGCCGGTGGGTTCCCTCAGCTGGTCAGGTGTCCCTATCTGTTTCTGTGGGCTCGGGTGACACGGCGTTTTATGCGACAGTGGCGACGCATGAAGAAGCAGGCCAAGACCACGGGTAGGAATTCTAGGTCAGCTGTCGTGTTTTGTTGCTCGGCCAGGATGAGGCCCCGATTTTACTCACCGACCGGGACGATGCTCGTGTACGATTGTTGCTGCAACATGGAGCATCCGACTTGAAACGCGCGTGAGTCCGTATTCAGGATGCAGAGACCCTCCCGTAGTGAAAGCGCCAACATCAGGGTCAACGCCAGGCGCTGTTTGAGGTGGTAGAAGGCCGCGAACAGAACCACGTCCAGCGCCGAAAGCACGTGCGAGAGATTCTTGGTTGTGATCTTCGTCAGGGGCTTGGTGATGTGCGCGTAATACTTGACGAAGCACCGGTACACGCTGCACATGCCACGAAAGCTCTAGGTCTTAGTCTGGATGCCCGGGGGAAGCGCTTGATCCTGGCTCTTTATGTTCCTCTGGTTCACGGGCAGCTGGCTGAAGCGAAGCATATGCCCCAGGTACTCGAATTCTTGCTGTAAGAAGTGAAACTTGTATGGTTAGAGCGAGAAACCGGCCGTCTCGAGCAGGAGGAGGACTTCCCGCAGCTTCCTGATGCGTTCACCTACGGTGCTGGAGAACGCAATCACTTCGTCTACATACATGAGGCACGTCTGCCACAGTGCGCCCGAGAGGATGATATCCAGCACCCGATGGAGTGCCGCCGGGGCGCTCACGCAGCCAAATGGGAGCCGGAAAAACCGTAACAGGCCCGTGTGGGCCGTGAACGGTGCCTTGTACCTGTCCTGGGAGGCCACAGAGATCTCCCAGTGCCCGGCGTCACAGTCAATGGTTGAATCCACTGTGGCGCCGCCAAGATAGTCCCGGAAGTCATCTATTTTCGGGATCGCATAGACGTCCTTGACCATCCGCTCGTTCAGCCGGCGGTAGGCGTCTCAGAACTGGAAAAGGCCACCTGCTTTCTGCAACACCACCACTGGTGAAAAACTACGATGCAACCCCAGGCCCGGAGACCCTCGGGAGCCACGCGACGGTGGGGCGCGTGCCGCAAAACGGGTACCACCAACGGGACGGGGGGCACGGCACGCGAGGAGGCTGATGCCCTGGGACGACGGGGCCCGTCACCAGACGCTCCCCCGGCGAAACAACGGGGATGCCCCGACCTGCGCGGGCGGCAGGCAATGATCTCGGGGGCCGCTTTGCCGGGACTGCGCCTGGGCGGGTGCCGACCGGCCAACCGACAGGCGACAGGGCGCCACGCGGAGGGTGCAGCATGCAACGCATGGAGCAGTTCCTTTTTCCCTGTCTTGAATCGGTTGCTACGGGGGACTTGATATTCATGGACGGAATTATCCGCATTGGTTGGTGGCAGCACGGGTCACTTCCCATTAGGGGGAATTGATCCCGGGAGACGGTTTTCCGCCTTTCAGGACGAAGGGCGACGACGGTGGGCGGCACCTTCGTCGCCGGCCAGTAATCTCTTCATCTTTGTCCTGGCGTTTCGATCGGCCTGACTTTCTGGAAGATGAGTACCAAAGCGAGTGTCGCTCGAATGGCCAGGACTGCCGCTTCTTCTCTCCACCGGAGGCAACCCCCCCTTCTCGTACTGCAACCGGTAAACGCCACTCCTCGCCCAATGGCTCGATGACGCCGACGTCCAGCGGTATTTTTACCTGCTTCGCATGTTCTTGAGACTGTTTTGGCCCCACTCTGTCATGGTCCGAGTAACTTGGCTTGACGTCTGGCTTGAGCTGGGTGTGGTGCGTGGTAGCCTTGAGCTCACAGAGTCGCCCCGACTGCATGCCATTAAGCTTGCACAAGAGGTGCTGCAGCGCACACTTAACCGCTGCGTCTCTGGATCATTGGCGGGTGGGACGACCGTTAGATCCAGCGGGGCCTCTTCCTAGGCCAGCATCGCCTCATTGTACAGTTCAAGAGGCGCCTCCATCTCCTTGCGGACGTCCAGAAAGGCCTTCTGGGAAATGGGTCGCGCTTCGCTCTTATACGGCTCTGTGACCCCCAGTCGGGTGCCCGTTGCAGACGTATTGGTCGTGCGACCCATCTTGACCAGGTGGACGGAGAAGGGCTCACCAAGGCGCCCCTTTTTGTGATATCCGTGTGCGAAATGCATCCCATGCTGGGCATGGAATTCCGCCTGGCCCGTGAGCCTTAAACTCCGTCCAGGACGGGTCACCATCTGGAATCCGTTCCTGGTGCCCGGCGGGAGGACCGTTATGACCGCTAGTGTCTGCTCGCTCGGGCGGACCCCGGACTGTTCCTCTGCCATTGATTGTCGCCCCCTGGAACCTAGATGGTAGCCCAAGATGGCCGAGACGAGGCCTGTAGTGCACTTGATTGTGCCGTCCTGGGACAGGATGGCCTTGGTGTACTGGCGCTGTATTTCACACCCGATGCTGAGCGGGACCGAGAGGCGCCTGACAACAGTCAAGGGAAGATGCGTGGGTTTGTCATGTATCTGTATGGTGAGGGGGAGCCAATCGAGGGCCATGAGTGGCTGCCCCGAGGCGTCCACAGTCCGCGTGCGAGTCTGCGCGCGCCGGGCGTGTGCGCGCCAACCCGGCGGCCGAAGTATTTTGCTGACTACAACGGGTCTGGGCCCTGTGTCCAATACTGCGGCAACAGAAACCGGGTCCCCACCCCCGAACACCAACCTCATTGTTACACAACCAGCATTCCCTTACCTGATTTGGGCGCTCCCGGCCCCACGTCACATGGGAGTTCGAGGGCGTGACAGGCCGGCGCCAGCCCTCCAGGCGGCCGCCTGCCTGGGACTCAAACTCGCCCGCGGCAAAAACCGGTGTCTTGAGTCCGGCACGACTGGCCCGTTCAGCCATGCACGTATTGGGGGGCTTCAGATGGAATCGATGGAGCGCCTTGACTCCATCGATTTGCTCGTTCTGTCTTCGGGTGGTCGCCGAGAGCTGTTTCAGGGTGTGCTTCGTGAACTGGAGGTTGTCCTTCTGGGCCTTCACCTGAAAGAGCTCAAGGAGGCGCTGAATGAACGTCTGCTTGAACCTGTCCTCCCTTTGCACGTTTCCACAAGCCTGCTTCAGACACAGCAAACGGGCCGCAAAGGCGTCGGGTACTCCATGGGCGCCAATGAGTGCCTGGTTCACGTCCGGCACGGCCTGGTTCAGGGTGATCGAGTCCTCATCATTCACCAAGAGCCGGTGCACCTCCGCAAAAACGATGCTACGGACCGGCCCGCACTGTTTCCCGCCGCGTCTGGGAGAATGTCGTTAAGCCAGGTAGCGGCTGTCCCGATCAGGAAGCAGCTAACAAGGTACAGCGTCTTGGCCTTCGAGACGTGATTGTCGTTGCACGCACGGACAAACCGGAGAAATAAATACAAGAGCTTACCCGGCCTGGTCCCGTCACAGAGAACCCGATCCATTGCGATTCGGAGTCTGTTCCTTTCGTGTGTAGTTATTAGACGTATCTGGCTAGTGAAGATTTAGTTCTGGACAGACAGACGGTAGGAGTACCGCTCATTCACCGGGATGAGCAGGTTTCCCCCTACCTTGTGGACACGGATATCAACCAGTACCCGACGCACAGTCTTACAGTCACTTTGGGAGGATGAGGCACTCGAGGAGGAACAGGGGACACGACACTGACGGTTGCGCCGGCTCCGGAGCGACCGACGGTACCGGCACGAGTCCCCACAGGTACTGCATTCCGGTCCCCTGTCGTCATTACCGCCTCCATCTGTCACCATCCGCCTTCCCGATGGCCCAGGACCAGCGCTTAGGGAATACAGCATGCCGGGCGTGCGCCTCGTGGCTAATGTGTCTCCACCGCTCGGGCCATGCTCATTGCGAGTTCCTTGCGCAGCAAATCTAAGAACGAGGGCGCCTGCGATGAGGACGTCACAGCGCGGGGGACATCGGTCGCATCACTTCAAATCGGGAAAGAGGGGCGCGGGGTCCACTCCTGCTTGCCCTTGGACGGGTGGGTGCCCACCACCTGGGGTCTCGGGATCTCGGTCTTGACGATCTTGGTCACGCGGGGGAAGCACTGTGACCCGCCATGTCGTCCGGCGTCAGGGGTGAAAAAACACGTCCCGAAGTCTCAGGTCTCCCAACTCCACCTGGATCCGGGGACATGTCCGTTGACGTACGCCGGGGTGACGTCTCTCCCGAAGAGGAAGTGCTCTCCTCCCGGAGCGGACGTCGGGGTCGGCATAGTGGTCTCGAGCACTCAACAAATGGGCAAACCGGGAGACATGTGAGACGAAGAAAGAAGGGCATGGCAACGCGGCACAATATTGAAATCCCCATACAGGTCGGGAGATTGCAATCCCGAAAGAGACACACGAGGCCCACGAGAGCTCACCCGATACACGGGAGAGGTCTTCCGTTACACGCGGACCGGCACAAGTATTCAACAATGCCCCCTGCTGCTCCAATAATTGGTCGCATAAATCTCGGTGTCTCGCCAGCCCACAGATACAGATATGGACACATGCCCAGACGACGGAACCCGCCCGGACGCTCTTTCTATACTCTCTCTTTGTGACACGGTCACCCAGGAAAACACGCGAAGGCTCGAGCTGGGAGGAAGACCGTGAGAACGCAGGTGTTCCTATTATGACGAATTCGGGCCATGGGCGCCCTGCTGTCCCGTTAAGAAGTCCGAGAAGGCCGGCCATAATGGCCCCGAGTCCCGCACAGCAGCCTCCCCAGGGGGAGATCTGGGGACCCATCACAGTGGACCCCCCTACTGTCAAGCACATATATCAAGCAGTTGCCAGTCAAATGCAAACAGCCCACAATCAATCAAGATGTCAGCCAGCAAGGACAGAGAAACGTGTCCAATCCGATTCATGCCCGGTTATCGTCGCCGACCAGTGCCCCTTTGACGTCCAGTCAATCTAAAGAGCGCGGCCCGACGCCGCTTCAGGCGGCGGCCAGACCTGACGGACAGCACCTCGCGCGGGCGGGCTCTTGTCGTCTCTTGTGTGCCGGACTGAGAGCTGGCGCTGCGTCTTTCAGCGCACTGTGAGCTCACAGCATGGTTAATTCTCTCATCTCTACGAGAATGCTGGAAAGATGCTCTCCTTCACGGTGTTGCTGAACACAAGTGGATTCTGCATAGGCATGGCCTTGCACGAGATGTATGCTATCCCAGCACGTTCGATGAGTGCCATGCGGAATAATTTGAAAATGCCGCGGCGATGCAGTTGGAAATAGGAGAGGGGATCGAGCACGACAATGAAGGGAATCACTGTCGGTCCCACAGATAGAAGGTTTTCAACGAATGGCTCATCGCCAAGCGGTCTGACAATGCGCCTTCACGGGCAGCAGTCTCCGCGCAGAACCTGGACAAACTCTCGCGCTCTGAGAAGACAATTTCTATCGCCAGGTGCGCGGGCATAATCCCAAAGGCCGCCCAATAAGCACTTCAGTTGTATATGAAGCCCTTCTTCACAGTGGTCACGTCGTTCTCGTGGTCGGCGTCGAAGCCCTCGTCTGCACCGCTATTTTCTTCGGCTTCTCCCCTAAATGCTCCCTTACATGCAGGTACGACTGAATCTCCAACCAGTGTGCTAACCCCCCAAAGAACAGCAGCGCGTTCGGTGCCAGTCTCTTTCTCAGCAGATACCGCGCGTCCCGACGAGAGCGCCACAATCGTCTGACCATGCGCGTCCCAGGACACAGCTTTGGCCATAGCATGTGGCGCGCAAGCCACGCCTTGATGCTGCTTGCCGGTGAATGAAGCATGCTTCTGGTTGTCATTGAAAAAGAAGCCGCTCGCGTCAGTAGTGTCAGAAGAAAATGTGGCAACTAAGGCACGCGCGGCGGGCTCGCTCATACCGCTGAAAGCGCGAGAAGCTCTGAGCTGGAGGATCTGCGGCCACCCGAGGGACAGACACGCACGACGCCGCCACGGAATATTGCGCACGGCGCATCATCGGCGGCACGAGGTCGACAAGGCGGGTGAAGCCTCCTGCGTCCCTGTCGTGGGCTCCCTCGTGTGGCATCGGAGTCGCGCACGTCGCGCGACGCAGGGACAACAGCAGCAGGGAGACGCGTAAGGGATGGCCGTCAGTGAACACACAAGCAAGAGAGCCGTTTGTGTGAGAACACGCTCACTCAACCCCACCCAGCTGGGGGGAAAGCGAGCCAGACCGTGTCGTCGGGTAGTCCTGTCGGGGAATACCGGCCCCAGAAGAAAGTCCCGAAGATCACACACGCGCGGCGCCGACCGGGGGAGGGCTCCCCAAGGGACAAACAAGAGTTGTGTGACCGGAAGTTTACTTGCCGCCGTCGAAGGCGTCGATGCGACACTCACGCCTCGCCCTCTTGCACCCCTCTAGGCCCTCTCCCAGACGGCGCACCCGCTCGCCCCCTCCCAACAGACCCGGAAACCACCCCACCACAGACCGTCCCCTCACGGCCCACGGGGCCAGACTCCCGGAAGGGCGCCTAAACTTCTGAAGCCACCTTAAAGTAGGGCGCTGAGCGTAGATATGTGACACCCCGGGCGGCCCCAGTGTCGGGCTCCCGGTGTTGAACTCGTCGGAGGCCGTAGCAGGGCTTACACGAATACGGGCCCGTAAGTGGGGGCCCCGTTCACTGAGAAGAAGTGACCCCAGGGAACAGTCGTTACGATGCGTACAGTGGTGAGTCCCGAGCGACCCACAGGTGAATACCCACCGGGGAGGTGGGGAATATGCGCTAGTAGTACATTTTACTCTCGTGAGGGTCCGGGGCCGTTTCGGCAGGACCGGATACGATCGGCTGAGGTTGCGAATCCACGTGTCGCCTCGTGACTGGGCGGGATCTGGTTCCCCGAGTGTGGGGGCCAGGTGTCCGGCCGTCACAGTTTGCAAATTTGTCCGCGGCAGCAACCTACGGTTTGCTGGAACGTCATGCCCGTTGCCGCTGTGAGCCGCTGCTGCTGCAAGAGCAAAATCAAAACGAAGAGTTTCACGGGTTTGAACTGCTGAGTCCCCGACAAGACCCGAAGGTCGCGCCCAGCGAGAGAAACAAGCGTACTTCCCATTTGGCCATCAGTGCGACTTCCTCGCGGTTTGGTACCCGCTAGTTCGTTTGACATTTGTACTCGGCCAATTTTGAGGGAATTTTTTGCAATTTCACAGCTTCTGTTCTTGCGCATTCGATGCTTTGCTTTGTGCGCTCTTTGCTTTGATTCTTCATGCTTTGATCTGGTGAGCGTATAGATTCAGAATCTGGGCGGGCGTGTGCGCGGGTCCGGCTTGAGTGCTTCTCCTTGGGCTGCTTGAGGAGTGCCCTTGATGGGTAGAAGGGCGCCTGGGAGAGACAACCAGCAAAGCACCTTCGCACACACGCACTAGCCCGAGCTACTCAACCACTTCACTGTGGTCCCCCATCCCCTATCCCCTCTGCGCTTCGCCACCGTGCGGACGCGGCTGCCGGTCTGCCGGGCCCCAACCAAGACTTTGGGGGGGTACCGTCCACGACCGCGAGAGGAGCGCCCAAATGCCGTGTCGCCGCAGCAGACGTCGCAATGTGCATGAGCACCAGGGTCAAGCATACGTGGGGGGGGTAGCCTTCACCGGCGCTGGGCCGGGACGCGCCACACCACCGCCTCGGCCGAAGCGACACCCAACACAAGAAGGTAGGTCTTCAGAACGCATGGGGCTGGCCGTGGCCCAACCTCGTCCGGCCACGCGCCGCGCAGCTGCGGCGCCCATGGCACGCCGGAGCCACCACAGAACGATAAGAGCGAGGAGGGAGCTTTCTTCAGCCCTGTGTGGGCGCGCCAATAGCCGCATGGCTGCGGCGTGCAGCGCACAGCGCACGGCCGGCAGCAGCACATGCATGTGCTCCGGGGTGGCGGCAGTGTCCCGGGGGTAGACGGGAGTCACCCGCGCCACGACCAGCACGCCGCCTATAGGACAAGGTGGCTGGGAGTATGGTGTGGGGGGAACGAAGGGAGCCAGGCGGGAGTCCGGGCACAGAGCTGGTGGGTGCACGGCCCAGCGAGAGAGTGGTGGTTGAAGCCGGCCGGATCTACGGCGAAACACGAGGCTGCACAGCTCTCAGACGCGGAATGTTTTGAGAGTGGCGGCTTCAGTGTGAGGATCCGACGCAAGGACGCGCAAGACATAGTGAGATGCAATTCTCCCAGCGGGTGATACTGATGTAACTTCTACCGTGGCGGAGCCTTGCGCACGGGACTGCGACATTGAAATTCCTTCCCACGGTCATTATCCGCGCTTGCGCTGGCCTTGTGCGTCATGAACGGCGCATCACACTCCTCTTTTAACTAAGGAAATGCCGCAATCAGACGATTCACAAGCATTCGTGTCACGCCTCGGCCCAACATCTGCCTGAGCCTCAGCTAGTTCCAGTGCGGAACAACTTCGAAACAAGAAGCAGAGGTTAAAAGCCACTGCGCGTTGCTGTCGCGCCTGCATCAGCATAGAGAGACCGCCGATGCGCAATGATACTCATGTGAACGGAGCTCAGGCGGAAGAACGCATATTCAAGGCATCAAAGACAATCTTCTGGTAAGACAAGGAGATGGCTGTGTGCATCCCAGAGAAGAATTACAACGCCGGCATATTCGCGTTCAGACTGTTCTTGGCTGAAAGGTCTAGCAGGCGGGAGGACTTCTGATTGCGGATCCTGTGGGTTGGGGCTTCCCACTGCTGTTGCAGACCAGGTGCATGGGTGCGCGCACTGACCCTCCGCCCTTTTCGCTGTGTGGTCACAAATATGAGCCAAGATGCGTGGCTCCGTTGTGAGGGTGCGCTGTCCAACTGCATGTTAGATGGAAACGCCACGAATAGCGCCAATAGTCTATCTCAAAGCAGCGAACAGGACTCCGCTGAAGGATGTTTGTCGAGCGCTGGCTCTTCCGCGCCTCGCCAGCCGTCTTTTGCATAATCGCGATGACGGGGATGTGAGAAATAGTGATCCCGAACGACGCTTCGTCGTCAATGTGGGCCACCCATCGCACTGGACCCAACTATCACGCTGCTCGATGGGCGCTCAGGGGGATCGCTCACGAGAGAGAACGCATCACGCGTGCAGAGAGAATAAAGGCTCACCGGACAATGAGCCATGACAAAGCAGACAGCGTCAGTAAGGATCTCATCCGGGACATCACGTCGATGGGCATGTCCTGTCTCCAACGGCGGCCGCCCATTTTCTCGACCACGGACCATCAACGTGCGAAGAAAGACATTCTTCACGCATATGTCACCCCCCTACCATAACAGCTGGTTTCCGTCACTGTAGAGATGAAGGCGAAGCACGCAACACTACTCGCCCTTCTTGGCGACGTCCACATCGCACAAACGGAAGACATCGCCATCCAATGGCGCCTGTCGGGAGCCCGTCAGGGCAGCGGGCCCATCTGGGCCGCTCTCAGACCGGACATTTCGTGAGCTGCTCACGAGATCGATGATGACGCCCAGCGCAGAAAGAAAGAGGGCCCGGCAGAACTGTTCCGCCTCCTTCGTAGTGACTTCTCTGAATCCGTTCTGGGAGAGGGCTTCGTCAATATCGTCCTTGCATGCGTATTGGAAAGGCATCACCGTCGGCAAGGTCTCCCGCATCGCAATTCCGTCGTTTTTTTCCGATTGCAGGTCACTTCGAGTGTCATCCCAGGGGTTGAGAACATCTAAGTCTTGTTCTGCTGCAAGAGTGACGTTAATGACAGGTCAATGGTCATCATAAGCCTCTAAAACTCGCTTATCCGGAACGTACCGGAACTACCGGCTGCAGTGTCGTCACGCTTGGTGACCGCGTCAGCGCCGCCCAGTCCCCCCGCGCCTCGAATGATCCCCGGCTCGCGTCAGCCGGCACCTTAGCCGCCGCACCACGGGCGCCACGGCTCCGCTTCGGCGCAGGATGCTCGCTTTTGCTACCAAAGGCATTCACACGCTTCCACGGCATGCGCACGCGGAAGTCCGCCTGGAATTCCTTATGTACATGCTCCTTGGTGCCACACCCATCAAAGACAGCCCTCCGTGGGCTATCTCGAGCGTCTCCCGTGGGTCCACCGCGGGCACCCGTGGCTCTCCTCTGGGCCATCCCCACGCCTACATGGTATTTAGCATCGGTGGCGGCATTCGCCGAAGAGAGTAGCGCAAATTCGGCGCCACTGTCCTTTGGTAATGACGGAGCCCGGGCATCGTCTTGCGCAGACGGTCCGTCCGCTATAATAGAGCGCGTACACTTCCGCTATAGCAGCTATCGACGACGGCGCAGCTGCCCCTGCGGAGACCCACCGCGGCGTGATAGGGGTGGAAGAGAGGCAGGCGGAGAACGCGGGGAGCTGGCCAGCTCTTGACGATGTCAGTGGAGTGCATGGCGCCGAAGACGCGCTCAGGCAATGCCCACAAATTCAAATAGTCTGCACGCCCATTCGTTCCGTGGCGGAGCGTTCAGCATGAGACATGCATGTGCCCCAAAAAGCCAACACAATAAGCATGCGAGCCGCTCGGGCGAGAAGCGAAACCGAAATCCAGGCAGACGAACACAATCAACCCTTCACGCGACCAGTCACGTTTTCACGACCTCCTTGTTCCATGTAAATTGACAGCGCCCGATTACAGAACTGAGTGCCCCTGTTCTCTGGGAGCCGTCGTGGCGTGGCGGCTGCCTCGCCGCTTGGGTGAGCTATGCAAGCGCTTGGATACTGAAGTGAGCTGATTCGGTGAAGACACTACACTACTGGCGTCCATCGCTTTCCTGTCCACCCCGACCAGCGCGTGTTTCCGCTCGGTGCGCGCGCAATCGACGATGTTCCTTCCGGCATTTTCAGCTCGTTGTTTCAGACCACCTTGTCACTGCGCCTCACAGCCGCCTCTGGCATTGCTTTTCTGGACGACGCGTGGCTCAGAGCAGCCCTAGCGGTGCGAACCTCAGATCCTGGCGCCGCCTCCACAACCGATCACAGCAGGCTGAGACAGTGGGCCCCGTTAGCTTTTCTGCCCGTGCGTTGCGCGAGCGCGTATGGCCGCTCGCCAACAGAAGACGGTTTTCTGGTTCTGGGAATCGGTCTAGATGCTCCACCATGGGCTCTACCACTGCCCTCCGTCGCTGGAACCACCCGGAGATGCTCTTGCTGCTAGCCACGCCTGTGGATCCCGCTACCCACCACGGCCGCTGTCTCCACCCGCACCCACTCGCTTTCTCCGCTCTGCGCGGGCTCCCATGGTGGACGGTGAAAAAGACTGTGCGCCCTGCGGAGGCGAGACGCCGCGGATGCCGGCGCCCAAGAGCTCCGCCTGGATTCTTTCCGTCCAATAACACTTGCTCGAGTTGCTCAAGGGATCCCCCTCTTCAGCAAGGGCTGTAACGACAAGGACACGGTCGCTCACTCACACGCACTTTGCGGCTCGGGTGCGGGCGGCGCAAGTGGAGCCCCCGCGAGTGCTGTCGGAATCTCCAGCGCGGGCGACGCCGGCGGCTCCGGCGGGGTCGGCAGCTGCGGCTCTGGTGCGTTCTGGGGCTGTGGCTTGAAAGTGTCAGCTCTTCCCGCGCCGGCCATTGCACTCGACAGTATTGGTATAAGTGCCCTCCGTGCGCTGTTTCCGGGTTTTCAGCAGCTTGGCGTGCCCTCAGTTTTCCCTCGTGCCCCCCCCGCAGTCTACCCCGAGGGGTCCGTCCGGCGCATCACGCTAATCCCATCGGTGCCGGGGTCGCTGCAGGCCGAGAACCCCTTCCCGTACGTTTCCCGACGTTCTGGCGGCAGCAACTACAGAACTTGTGCGTCCGTCGGCTACAACTCGTACAAGGGTTCTTCCATTTCCAGCATGGGCGCGCTCCCGCGGGAGTTCACCAAAATGTCGGTGGTTCCCGACCAGTCCTCGAGTATGCTGTGTGCGCCGTCCCCGGGAGCCAATCCGGCGGTGGCTGGCGGCGCACAGGGCACGCTGTCGCATCCGACTGTTACGACCTGTTGGGTACCGCCTGACTTGAGCTGTCCGCACACGGCATGCACCGGCCGTGTCGTGAAGCATTTCTGCATCAGGGAGGCCACTTTTACGGACCTGGACGCGCACTCGTAGCACCAAGCTTCGCACGTGTCACCAAAAGCCCTGGCAGTCGGAACTGAAAGCTCCCCCCCCTGGCTGGGGGCACGTTTTTCGCGCTATCCGCGGACCACCGGCTATGCTGGGGACCTCACTCTGCATCCTGCACCCGTCGCCGTCACCTGGGCCGGCCGCGATGACGGAGCCGTCGATCTTCATTGTTTCTGTGGCAACAATCGAGGGAGAGCAAGTTAATTTAGCAGAGGCACCAAAACCAAATTGCAGACGAGAGAAGGACTCTAAGGGTCGACCAACAGCGAGCACCCGGACGGCGCAATAGCGCGCAGACGCGGAGACTCGAAAAGGATGCAAAAACTGGGATTCCGAGAAAAGGAATACGGCGGGGGCAATGCACGGACCTGAAACTAACAAGACGAAACAAAGGAAGAGCAAAAACGAAAGTAGCCCATGCTCAGAACTCAGGGAGGCTGCATTACTGGGAAAGCCGTCCCCAGCCCTGGAGCCCGGAAGTAAAGACTGACATCCTAGGGTCCCCAAGAGGCTCTACGTACAGGACATGGAACAGGTCGGCTGCTATGATTACTCCGGCTGTGTGTTTCCCTCCGTGTGCTGTTCCATCCATGATACAGACGCCTTCCGAGCAGCCGTAGCCAACGATAATAAAACAACCGGTAATCAGGTGCAAGTCGGGCTGTGGCGCAAATACGGCCGCTCGTGCCCGGCGAAAATTTCCGTCCAAGTACAAAAAGGGAGCTGGTGCTGTGAAGACGGCCGCCGAGAAGGCGGCGGGGCTGCAGCAGCTCTCTGAGCAGACCGTGGCGCCGATTGAAGTTGAAAGGACGCTGGGAGGGAACATTCAAAGGCCAATACTGTGCCTCCCTGAAGACACGCTCAAGCGTGTCGTCGGTGCAGGCGTTTCCCGGTGTTGGGGTGGGAAGATCGGCGGGAAGGATGATGGGAGACAAGGCGATGGGCGGGGGGGGGCTGGCGGGGAGGCGCGGGCGGCGCGGGAGAGGAGTGGAAACGGCGCCACAAAGGGGGACGGGGCCGCGCCATGCGCGCACTTCAACTTAGCGCGGTCGGCACGGATGCGTGACACGCGTGCTGCGTGGAGGGCGGCGGTCCTGGCTGGCAGATCTCTCCGGGTGCACGGTGCTGTGGCAGGATCGGGTGTGTTTATCTTCACCGCCGACCTCGCGATGGGAGCCGCGCTTCTCGGATTGCATCCGCCGATTGGGTGCCGCCCATCGGATAAAAAGTATAATTCAAATCAACCAATAAATATTGCAAGCAATTATATGCGCATTGCGGCTGCGTAGATGCATGGCAGGGTACTTCTTTTGTGCGCCCGTCTGCGCTTCGCAGTGGCCCATTTGGAAACTTCGTGGAGACCCACGACGTGTCGGTGTCGTCACTACATCGCCAAGAACTAACCAATAACAGCGGAAGAGCAGAACCGCCGACGAACGCACCGAACGAAGTTGACGCGGCGCCCCCGGTGAAGGGGGAAAACATTGAAAAGAGACACCGGATCCCTGGCCACCTCTCCTCCCCCCCCCTGCCCCGGCACGGCAAGCTGCTGGTGTCAGACGGCCTTTTGCGCTGAACTGCCGGGAGAAGGACCCCGATGGCCCGCCCCCCCGTCTCCACTTCCACCTCCTTCTCGCTGCCGCCTCTTTGACAAAGGGGTGTCCCGCCAACCACACACAGCAGCCGCTGAGACCCAGAGGGCGACTCGGCAGAGCCAGGTGGCAGTGCTCTGGTGGATGCGGATCAGCGTGGGCGGCGGGGGGGTCTGACTTCGGCATACCCGGACTGGTCGTACAGTACTTTTCTCTGCTCACTCTTTCAAAAACAAGCGTAGAGTACCCGTTTTATCTACGATGCCCTTGGGCCGCTGTCCCCCAGTGCACTGATACCGACTAGAAATGCATCGCCGTGATTTTTTACGGACCGGATGGCCCGTTTTCCTTCTCATACGGCCTGGGATCGCTCAATCCTGGATAAAATCATTTGACCCTCACGCGAGCATCATTTGATCCTCTCTCGCAGTAGAACAGGCGATACCACAAGTTCCGGTCGTGCTTAGGTGGAGAAGACGACTGGCGAATCTGGCTTTCAAGCTGATCGGGATCATATGGTTGCATCCAGAGCTCAGCTGGCTTGGATATCTGTGAAGGTCCGTGTGCACCTTCATCCTTGGACTGAGCAGCGCTGGGGGCTGCTCCGTCGTGGTACATGTCTCTTCACTTGTGAATTCTGCCTGCGACGCATACTGACCGTTGCCTCCGTGTCTTCTCCCATGACCGAGAATCGTCCATTGTGTGCCATTCTATCTCTCACACCCCCTTGTCCTGCATACACACAGATTCTCATGGAACAAATGAGCATGGATTTTGGCGCTAAGCAGGTCCAGACTGACTACCAGTCGCACAGCAAGTTGCATCTAGCGGTGTTCGCCTACGAGCTCGACTTTCTCATCGGCCACGCCCTCCGTTCATGCTTCGTCTGGGCTACGTACTTCAAACTCTACGTGAGCGTCGACGGAAAAAAGATGGCGGAGCGCGAACACCTCGACCCTGCGGCCGCCCACGGCTCTGCTAAAGAAGATATAGAAATTATTGAGAGGCTGCGGGTCATGCTCGACCTCATCAGTGACGCCAGTATCTAAGAAGAGACTGAGGAAGAGGCCTCCATGGTCGAAGACTTGGATCCCTTGCCGGCCAAAAGTGTTCAGACTGTCGCCGCAAGCACCTTCTTGATGATAGTGACGTCCCCGGAAATTCGCTGCTAGAAAGACGACGGCGCGAGACTGAATCTTCGGAGGAGAACGAGGATGAGAGTAGCAAGCGCGCCTCGGCTGAATCGGACGGGGTGGTTGGCGACCGTCGTCGCTGCTCGGCCAAGTGTCGCCACAGGACATGTTGAGGTTTCTCCTACTACTCCTGCGTGAGGTTCGCATGCAATTGATGTCCGGTCTTGTGCTGCGCATTTGTGGCGGTCCTTGGGGTGTACCCGTGCCTGTATTGACAAGCATACCGTGAGCTGGACTCTGCTCTGTGTCCTTTGCGTTGTGTGTGCTTCGCGTGAACATTCTTTCCTCTTTGCAGAAAGAAAGGCGGTGACAGCTACTGTTTCGGCCAGGCTGCGGGCCAATCTCCCGCGGCGGCGCATTTGGTTGGCGGCGGCGGTACAGCCGGCGACGGCTGCTCATGCCGCGGCCGCGCTGCAGCCGCGATGTGTGTGAAGGGCGGCGGCTCTCACGCCGCAAGCGGCCTCCGCTGCGACCGACGTTGACACACTACAGGGGCGGAGAGTTGGAGGAAAGCTGCGGTCATGCCTCTGACGGCGGCTGGGGCCGCGGCTACGATGCGGCGGAGAATTTTGAGAGCGGCTGCGGCGGTCACGTTGCAGATGGCCTTCGCGGCGACGTCCGTGGACACGCGTCTGCGGCAGAGAGTTTGATGACTGCAGCGGTCATGCCGCCGATGGCCTGCGCTGCCGTGTCCACGCTGCGGCGGTGACACATGTCGCGGGCGGCGGCCGTAACGCCACCGACCGTCGCTGCTGTGGCTGACGCGCTCCGGCGGCGGCGCGTGTCGGGGGCGGCGGAAGTATCGCCGCGGAAAGCAGCTTCTGCGCGTGCCGTGTCCACGCTCCCGTGGCGGAGCATTTTGGGGGCGGCGGCAGTGACGCCGTCGACGGCCGCCTCTGCGGCTGCCGTGGAGACGCTGCCACGGCGGCGAGTTTGGGAGGCGGCAGCCGTCACGCCACCTCCGTCCGCCACTGTGGCTGCCGTGGTGACTCTTCAAAAGTGGCACGTGTCGAAGGCGGCGGCGGTAAAGCCTCCGACGGCGGCCGCTGCCGCGGCCACGCTCCGGCGACGGCGCTTGTGCGGGGCTGCAGCAGTTACGCGGCCGACTACAGCTGCTGCCGCAGCCACCATCCAGCGGCGGCGTGGGTGGCGGCGGAGGCGGTACCGCTGCCAACGGCAGCCGCTGCCGCTGCCGCTGCCGGGCTCCGCTGGCACGTTTGGTGGACGCGACAGTGCCGCCGCCGACGGATGCCACCGCCGCTGCCACGCTCCGGCGCTGCATTTGGCATCGTCGCCGACATCCCGAGATATGTCGCGGCCGACTGCAGCGGTGGTGGGTGTTAACGCTGCACAGGATGCGGCAGCAGCGGCCTCACCTACGGCGATGGCCCCCGTCGCGTGGAAAAATGCTGGGGCCCTCGCGGTGAAGGCGATGAGGCGGGGGGTGGGAGCCGATCCGACAGGGCCGCGGGACCTGATTGCGGCGCGGATGATTCTTTCCGGTCGAGAGTGCACAATGCAGATTGCGCGCGAGGCCCTCGACTCCGTACCTGGCCGATATGCTTCCGCCACGGGTACAGAGGAGACCCTACCACTCGCCAAGGCCACTTGTTCTGTGCCACTTCCCGGCGTCGCTGCCTACGTTGCGCGCTCTGTGTTCTATCTGACTCTCGATCTCGATTGGTCCGCCAACGCTGTGGGTCTCTCCGACTGACATGATCATTGTGTCTGAGTGATGCCACCGAGGGGACGGCTTTGTGGAGCAGCGGTGGCCGCCTCTGGCTCGCCTTTCCCCGATTCGGCCGGCTGGGCGGCTACACCCAGCAGCGCGCCAGGCGAAGAAGATCCGCCGTCGCTGTCTGCAGTGGGGGCAGTGTTGCTGGCTGCAGACGGCGATCGCGTGGCGGCCCTTGTTGGTGGGGCCGGGCGTGTCGCTATGTGTCACTGTGTGTCCGCCCCACCGCACCACGCCACCGTAGCGCTGCGTACTTCTGGCCTCGGCGCCGTGGCCCGGTGTCCAAGCGGCGACGGCGGGGGGCATGCTGAAGCTACTTCGCCCCCCACAAGCCGCGACCAGCAGGGCGGCGCCCCTCGGCAGCGCGCCGCGCATGGCGGCTTGACACCCGGGGGCGGCGGTGGCGCACCCCGCCCGCTCCGCCGTCGAAGGTGCCGCCGACGCCGACTCGTCCCCGTACCAATCGGTCGCGGCGCGCGCGGCCGAAGCCACTTCGCCGGCCGCCTGGGCCGCCTGTGGGGCGGCACCGGCGGCGCGCCCGCTCGTGGGCCTGCCGGCGGTGGCATGCAGGCAGCCGGGACCCAGCATGAGTGCCGACGCTGGCTCCCCCTCCACCTCTTCCCATGGCTCAATTGGCCGTTCTCTTTTTAACGACTGAATGAGAGGTCACCCAAAGCAATACGCAAGCTACAACGGCATCAAGTCCGATGGAAAATTGAATATGAGCACCAAAAAGCGAAGAAAGTGGCCCCATCGCAACTGCGTCATGTGGGGGAGTTGGATCTAGCTCGTTTACAACTCGATCCACTCTCAGACAATGAAAAGAGCCCCCAACATCAATTTTAGAGGTTCTCATCTCTGAATATCGTTGTTAGTCGGTTCTGGGTGGCGTACTGCACGCGAGCTGCAGCCGTAAAGTCTGTCTCACTTTATCAGTCGCCTGAGAAACACTTCTTGAGGGCGCGGGGTACAAGTCGACCGCATCGACACCTTTACGAATCCAGATGTCTTCACCTAGATAGAGGTGCTCTTTGCCTCTTTTTGTAAACTCATGGTGCCCTTTCGCATCTGCGAAGGACACGAACAGAGTGCTGACACGCACGAACCACCAAAGAAGCGCAGAAGGTGTCCTGGCGAGACAGTATCCTCGTGTATAGGGATTACAACCGATTCCAGCTCACAACTGAATCTGCACCACCGAGAATCCCGCTGTTCTGATCCTCCAGGTCATCTATGAAGAATACAACAGAGCGCGCTCACGCCAAAAAGTCGGAGCTACTGCGCTTCTCGCTCTGCTGATTCGTTTATCAGGACCGGAAGCCTTCATGCGAGGCTTCGGCAAAGATTGGAGCTGGCCGAAGCACCTGGCCGACAACAATCCCCCATACACGAAGTGATATATTGGATGAGATGGACTTTAATTCGTTCGGCCAGCGATCTCCGGCGTGCGACCAAATTCTCGTAGTAGTGCTCGTTGAATTGTGTTTTTATACGACTTGAGCTCATCACCCCCCTCCACCGGGCTTCGACGGCAGCCTCTATAGATTCTCGGTCTGATTGGCTCTGAAGAGGAGGTCAGCGCTGAGGCTCTCGTGACTGGCGCCGATGGGTGCCCGATGAGGCCGATGCGGGCCAGTATCTGAATGAAAGCGACCCGCAACGATCAGTGGGCTACGAGAGATCGTGGGTGTTCTCTGGGGGGGGTGTGGTGGGGGCCAGGTCCCCACGCCGTGGGGTCGTTAACAGGTAGAATGATTGGCTCACATTGCCCGAGACGGTACTTCAACAGCTCAGTCTGCACCAATGTCGTCACTCTAAAAAACGATCGATTGGTGCTGGCTCATACACGTGGCCAGCTGAAGATCCACCCTGTTAAATCAACCAGTTACCAACTGGCCTATTGCAAGCTGTGGGATTAATGACGTTGGTTAACTAACCAGTAAATGGCGACCGACCGTAGACGCGCGATAAAGCGAACGCTATCGCCTTAGAGGCGAGGAAGAAGAACCTTTGTTCGTGCAACATCC
>Ga0114955_1000200_pt1 | contig 35957 bp, 25 predicted proteins | sample Porto_5metaG_FD_87302 | JGI IMG/M metagenome (GOLD analysis project Ga0114955, IMG submission 87302) | Marine algal microbial communities from Porto, Portugal - Porto_5 metaG | ecosystem: Host-associated > Algae > Red algae > Unclassified | place: Portugal: Porto | collected 2015-02-02 | reverse complement strand
ATCGAAATGTTCTATAACCCGAAACGCAAACATGCCAGAAACGGAATGCTGTCGCCCGTCGAATTCGAAAACAGACAGCTAAATGTGAACCAAGAAGGTGTCTAGGAAACTAGGGGCTATTCACCTGTTGGTGCACAGCGGAAACCAGACTTTGGCAATGGCGCAGTGAAGGTCCGAAAAGTCCGCACAGCAGACATCTGAAAATTTCTTGACGTTTAATTTTTGGCAAGCTGAGCCACTTAGCGTTTCAGCCGCAATAGCCAAAGGGCGGTCCTAGGACCGCCCTTATCATTTCACGATATGCGCCCACAATTGCTGCGCAGTCGCTTTCGCGCACCCGTTGATTGCGATGTAATCAACGCACAAATTTCTTATGCTTCATCCGCTTTGGTTCCAGCGCGTCTGCGCCTAGCCGTGCTTTCTTGTCTTCTTCGTAGTCGGTAAATCCGCCTTGGAACCATTCGACGTGGGCGTCGCCCTCGAACGCGAGCATGTGAGTACAGATACGGTCGAGGAAGAAGCGGTCGTGCGAGATGACTACGGCGCAGCCTGCGAAATCGACCAATGCGTCTTCCAATGCGCGCAGTGTTTCGACGTCGAGGTCGTTGGTAGGTTCATCGAGAAGCAGGACGTTACCGCCGGATTTCAGCAGTTTTGCCATGTGCACGCGGTTGCGTTCACCACCTGATAGCAGGCCGACTTTTTTCTGCTGATCGCCGCCTTTGAAGTTGAACGCTGAGCAGTATGCGCGCGAGTTCATAGACGCATCGCCAAGTTCGATGATTTCCGCGCCGCCGCTGATTTCTTCCCAGACGGTGGTGTTTTCGTCCAGCGCATCGCGTGACTGATCCACATAGGACAGTTTCACGGTTTCGCCGAATTCGACGGTACCTTCATCAGGTTCGATCTGACCGGTCAGCATGCCGAATAATGTGGATTTACCCGCACCGTTGGGGCCGATGACGCCGACGATGCCGCCGGGCGGCAGGTCAAACGACAGGTCTTCGATCAAGAGCTTGTCGCCCATGGCTTTCTTAAGCCCGTTCACCTCGATCACCTTGTTACCCAAGCGTGGCCCGTTCGGGATAATGATCTGGGCGCGACCCATTTTTTCGCGCTCTGACTGGTTGGCCATTTCGTTATAGGCGCTGATACGGGCCTTGGATTTGGCTTGGCGTGCTTTGGCGCCTTGGCGCATCCATTCCAATTCGCGCGCGAGGGTGCGCTGCTTGGATTTGTCGTCTTTGGCTTCGCGTTCCAGACGCTTGGCTTTGGCCTCTAGCCAGCTGGAGTAGTTGCCTTCATGCGGGATGCCTGAACCACGGTCCAGTTCCAGAATCCATCCTGTAATCGCATCAAGGAAGTAACGGTCGTGGGTGACGATCAGGATCGTGCCTTTGTAGTCGATCAGGTGCTGTTGCAGCCAAGCGATGGTTTCGGCGTCCAAGTGGTTGGTTGGTTCGTCAAGCAGCAGCATGTCTGGCGCGTCCAGCAATAGCTGACACAGCGCGACACGGCGTTTTTCACCACCAGACAGGGTTGTGACGTCGGCATCATCAGGGGGGCAGCGCAGGGCTTCCATTGAGATGTCGATCTGTGCGTCGAGATCCCACAGGTTTTGGCTGTCGATTTGGTCCTGAAGTTGCGCCATTTCATCGGCGGTTTCTTCAGAGTAGTTCATGGCGACTTCGTTATAGCGATCAAGGATCGCCTTTTTGTCGGCCACGCCCAGCATGACGTTTTCACGTACGGTCAGGTTCGGGTCCAGCTCAGGTTCCTGCGGCAGGTAACCCACGCGCGCGCCTTCGGCTGCCCATGCTTCGCCGGTAAAGTCCTTGTCTTGACCAGCCATGATCCGCATCAGGGTAGATTTACCCGTGCCGTTCACACCAACCACACCGATTTTCACACCGGGCAAGAAGTTCAGGCGGATGTTTTCGAATACCTTTTTCCCACCGGGATAGGTTTTGGACACGCCGTCCATGAAATAGACGAATTGATTGCTGGCCATCGGGGACGCTCCGTTGATCTGAGAAGTTGGCCCTAGATAGCGAGACTCAGCGGTGGGGGCAATCGCGGAAGCGGTGGTTTGAACGCCCGAAGTTGCTTCGGCTGTAGAAGTCGAATGTTTTGAATGGGGTGATACTGGTTTCTATTTGTGTTGCTGGGGGTCTATTTTGCGGTCTTATGTGCTGGATTATGCCTATTTTGCAATTTTTTCACGCTGAATGGCATTGTTGGCGTATCATTGATCCCAACAGCCGCCAGAAGCTGACCACCCCAAATGGTCGATTTACGTTTGGGTTTTCTTTTCAATCAATAGACAAACAGGGATTTGCAATGAGTGAAACAGTATTTGTCGTCGGGATTGACGGCTCGGATGCAGGAGAGCGAGCGCTCGCCTTCGCCAAAGACCGCGCCAAAGCGGTGGGAAGTTGTACGATCTTGCTATGCTACGTGATCGAATGGTCGCCGTTTAGCTTTCAGACTCCCGAAGAAAACGCGATGCGGCACAAGCGGCGCGAAGAAGAAATCAGCATGGCGCTTTCGCGTGTGTTGGACCCTGCGGTCGCGGCAACAAAGGCTGACGGCTTTAGTGTGACTGGGGTCGTGAAGCACGGCGATGTTGCCGAAATTCTTGACGACTTGGCAAAAGAGCATGGCGCCGCACAGATTATCGTTGGCCGTGTTGGCCGACGTGGTCTGAAAGAGCGTGTGTTTGGTGGCGTAACAGGGCGACTGGTGGCTTCGGCTTCGGTCCCCGTGACAATCATTCCGTAGGGGCGAAAACATGAAAAAGCTATTAACTGCGGCCATGCTTGCCGCGATGTCTCCTGTGGCGGTAGCCGCGCAAGAGGCCTCTTTAGACGATAAAATCAACGATGCATTTGCTTCGTCCACGGGTTGGTTTGTGAACCTCGTTTTTGCGCCACTGCCATTCGAGATCGCTGGATCAAGCTTTCCTTGGATTGTGATGTGGCTGGTCATCGGTGCGACCGTGTTTACGATTTACTTTGGCTTGATCCAAATTCGCGCATTTGGACACGCGATATCATTGGTGAAAGGTGACTATTCTGATCCCAATGATGCGGGTGAGGTAAGCCACTTTCAGGCCCTGGCGACCGCGCTTTCGGGAACGGTTGGTTTGGGTAACATCGCCGGTGTGGCTGTTGCTGTCGGGATCGGCGGGCCGGGTGCCACGTTTTGGATGATCTTTGCGGGTCTTCTGGGGATGGCGTCCAAGTTCACCGAATGTACGCTAGGTGTGAAATACCGCAATGAATACGCGGATGGATCGGTTTCCGGTGGTCCGATGTATTATATGACCAAAGGCTTCAAGGAACGGAATCTGCCGGGTGGCAAAGTGCTGGCGATCCTTTTCTCGATCTTCTGTATTCTTGGTGCGTTGGGTGGCGGGAACATGTTCCAAGCGAACCAAGCGCATGCGCAGATTTCGGGCATTACAGGTGACTATCCGGGCTGGATCACGGGCCTTGTCTTTGCAGTCGTGGTCTTTGCTGTGATTGTTGGTGGTATCAAATCCATCGCTCGAGTGACCGAGAAAGTCGTGCCATTTATGGGCATCATGTATGTGTTCGTTGCGCTGATCATCTTGCTTGTGAACTATGACCAAATCGGGTGGGCCTTTGGGCAAATCTGGGCTGGTGCGTTTACGGGGCTTGGTGTCGCTGGCGGTTTTGTCGGGGCGCTGATCCAAGGCTTTAAACGTGCTGCGTTCTCGAATGAGGCTGGTGTTGGTTCTGCGGCGATTGCCCACTCTGCCGTGCGGACCAAAGAGCCGATTACCGAAGGTGTCGTTTCACTGCTAGAGCCCTTCATTGATACGGTCGTTATCTGTACGATGACTGCATTGGTGATCACGATTTCTGGCGTGCTAGTCGTCGACCCCGCAACCGGCAACTATGTTCTGAACGAAGCTGGGACTGCGATCCAAACTGCTGACGGATCATCGGGCGTGCAGCTAACATCGGCGGCGTTTGCCACCGGATTTAGCTGGTTCCCTTATGTGCTGGCGATTGCGGTCATCCTATTTGCGTTCTCGACGATGATTAGTTGGTCCTACTATGGCCTTAAGGCGTGGACCTATTTGGTTGGTGAAGGTCAGGCACAAGAACTGGCGTTCAAGATCATCTTCTGCGTCTTCGTTGTGATCGGTGCCGCGGCCCAATTGGGCGCGGTCATCGACTTCTCAGACGCGATGATCTTTGCAATGGCAGTTGTGAACATCACAGCGCTGTATTTCTTGATGCCCATCGTGAGGGCCGAGATGAACAGCTATTTTGGTCGACTGAAGTCCGGCGAGATTGTGAAGCATAAGCACTAAATAACGTAGCAATCAAAGGAAGGCGCGCCGAGAAATTGGTGCGCCTTTGTCATGGGATAAACTCAAAGCAAAAGACGCGGGCATTGCTGCGCCGCGCCTCTCCGTAGACCTGGTTTCTCAGGAGAATTACATCAGGCTTTGCACATTGATCCCAAAGGTCATTGCGCCGATAACTTCGCCGGTTGCTGGATCAACAACGGGCATAGATGCCTGTGATTGATAGAAGCCAGTGCTGTCATCAAACTCTATGTCGCTGATATGAAGCGCATCTGGGCCAACACCGTATGTTTGCTGGTGCTTGGCTTCGTCGCCCTGCCAGAAGTCGGATGTTGGGACGCTTTGTGCGACGTTCAAGCCAACGTAGTCCATGATGAACACCTCGGTCACAAAACCAGCGGTTTCAACTTGCTGGGCGCGCAGCCATTCAGAGACTGGGTTATCCAGCGCAGTCGTCATAAGCGGTCCGCCATCGCCAGACGCTTCGGCGCGCCACTGCTGATCAAGGTTAATGATCTCATCTTCGGTGATGTTTGCATGTGCTGCGTTCTGGGCTTTGACAGCGTCGATAACACGAGCATCAGAGGCCCAAGTGCTTAGCTCTGCGGCTGCATATGCCTCGAGCGGTACGCGGTAGATGCCGTCTTTGCCCGGGGTCGCAATTAGATACAGGGTAATCGCGTTGTTCATGCCAACGCTTAGTTCCTGTGTCAGGGCATTTGACGCGATGACATCTTCTGCCGTTGCTGCTTGGCCAGATTTGATTGCGTCATAGATGCCGCGGCCTGCCTGCCACTTTGCATAGGTGCTTTCTAGGCTCGCCTTCACGGTGTCGTTTGGCGGTGGGTTCACACCAGCGGCAGGATAGCCGTCACGTAGTGCGACCAATGACAGTTCAAACATGTCGACAGTCGCAATCAGTTCTTCAAGCGCGACGTCTGTGTGTGTGTCTGTTGCCAGTTCGCAAACGGCACGTGTCATACGCTGCGCAAGTGCGCGCTGACGACCAGCAAAGTTCAGAACGGTTGCGTCGCTTTGCAGCAGTTCTTGTGGGTTTGTGTATTCACCTGACACGTCTGCGGCCAGATTTGTGGTCTGATCAAACAGCGCATGATAGCCTTCGCTGATTGTCTCGACGTCTGCGTCGGTGGCTGTGCCGCCAAGCATTTCAAGTGCGGCGTGCTCCATCGGATCCCAGATTTCGTGGGTCTGTTTGATCGCCTTTAGGATACGTGGTGTTGTTTCTTCGCCGGGCATCCCCAAAGCGCGGTCACCGAATTCCAGACCTTTTAGGATCGCGTCAAAGTTATCGTGGACGTGCTGAAGATCGTATTCGGCTGTCTCGAGGTCGATGCCAGCGTTATAGCGGCAGCTTGCCGAAGCGACGGATTCTGAGAGGCCGCGAAGGCCAAAGGCACGGTTTACGCGGGCTTTGCCGCCATCATACAGCGCGGTGTCGATTGACTGTGCTTGTACTGTTGTTCCGCCAAACCCCATGAGGGCGATGCAAGCGGTTGTAGTGAATGCCATGCGGCGGGTGCGGGACTTGGTTGCAATGTGGTTCTGCATTTTGAACTCCTGTAGATCCGACCGGGTCAGCGCGAAATTCATATCGGCTTTCGGTCGTAGTTATGGATTTCTTGACGCTGTCTAGGCTGTGGTGGTGGCCGAAATCGGCACGCCGACAGAGGCAAGCAAAGAACGCGGTGCTACTTGGTCAAATTGATCTGAAAGTGCAGCGCGCTGCACAGGCGCCAGGTTTTCTGGCGCCTGCTTAAGCCAAGTTAGCCCTTGGCTGCTTCGATCCATACTTCAACGCGGCGGTTGATCTGGCGTTCGTTTTCAGAAGTGTTGCAAGCTGATGGAGCGATTTCGCCATAGCCCGCAGTTGCCATTTCGATACCGGCAAGACGATCGCCAGCTAGGCTGCTTAGTTCAGCGCGAACCTGTTCGGCACGTGACTGAGACAATGAACGGTTGCTGTCAAATGCACCCACGTCATCGGTGAAACCAACGAACATGACTTTGGTGCCTTCTTCTTGGGTTTCCAAGTAATCGGCTAGACGCTGCATGTTCAGCAGGCCGCGCTCGTCAAGGTTCTGTGAACCTGTGCGGAAGCGGAATGTTGTAGACAGGCGGTCATAGTCAACCATCTGTGACAGCATTTCACGCATGAACCCACCTTCGTAGGCGTCTACATTCGGGTTCAGCAATGCACGTGCACGGTCGCCATCAAGCGATTGCGCGCGGCGGTCGATACCCAGATCGATAAAGCCTGCTTTGCCGATAACTTCGTCAGCCGCTGAAGATTCAGCGTAGTGGATGAAGTCCATTGTTGCTTCGTCTGCAGTGTCGTCACGTGTGTAGAGGTACATCAGGCGCTGAAGGGCGTATTCTGAGGTGCGTGCAGAGAATGCGTCTGGCGTCATTGTCAGACCACAGTCGTTGACCAGTGACAGTGCGCTTGCGCCACGTTGGAACGCGTAACCAACAAAGCCGATTGCGTTTTCGTCGGCGTTAACCTGAGCCGCCATCTGGTTGTTGTCAGCGACAAGGATTGTGTCTGACAGCGGGGCAGGTGCCTGATCGCCGAACACACCGTTCATGAATGTTTCGCGTGTGCCAGAGTCGACAGCACGGTCAACTAGTGTAATTGGTGCGTTTTCGCCGCCAACTTCAGACCAGTTTGTGATGCTACCGTTATAGATACCGCGCAGCTGTTCCAGCGTGACGGTTTTCACTGGGTTGCTTGGGTGCGTGATTACGACAAGGCTATCTACAGCGATGATGTGCTCGCTGTCTGTGCTGACCATGTTGCCTGCACCGTCTGCACGCAGGGCGCGTGCTTCGTCAGGTGTGATGCGGCGGGCGGACATGCCGACCTGTGCGCTACGATCAAGCAGAGCGTTGAAAGCGTCACCAGAGCTAGTTGATGAGATCAGGTAAGAACCCATTGGGTCGCCAAACCCTTCGTCACCAACCATTTCAGTGACGAACTGGCCGTCAACACCAGTTGCTGTCTGTGTTGCTTCTGCGCCTAGGTATGCGCCGTAGCCGGACATGAGCAGTGGCATAACGCCTGTACCGATCGCGTCAGAACCGGCGATTGTGATGTCTGCGTCGGTTGAGCCAAAGTCTGGGCAGTCTGCGCCAGCACAACTTACACGAGATGCGGAAATGCGTAGGTCACCAAGACCTGTGCGGATAACATAGTTGTTGTCTGTAAATTCAATAAATTCGCCTACTAGGTTCACAGTACCATCGGCAGATTTCAATGTGACTTCACCAGCCATTGTTGCAGCGGGTGTAATAAGTGCTGCTGACAGGGCGAAAGATGATACTAGGTTCTTGTATTTCTTGTAGACGGTCAGGTCCATAAATTTTCTCCATAACTCATTGAGATGTGTACGCTTTACAATGAGCGGTTTCCCGCCTTCCTGACTTTTAAGCAACCTGTACTTTTGTGTAAGTCGATTGCCTTATTGTTTTTTCGTCTTTTGGTTGCGCAATTCAAAAAATGTTAACTATGGACAAAAAAATGCATAATTTCCCCCTTACGCGAGGCGTTATTAAATTGGGTTGAGGAAGTATAAGCGTTTAGACAATTACGATTACCTGAAATGCAATTAATTCCGTATTTTGCAGAAAAGCTGCAGGTGGGGCTTAGCTATAAAGCAATACCGCTGTCCGATGCGATTTGAGTTGCGAAATAATCACACCACTTGCACTCGAAAAAAAGCACAACCTAAAATTGTTTTTGTGTTCCAAATGTGGCCGGCTGGCAGGCGGTAGCCACAATATATGCTCGTGAAAATCATCCAAAACTGTACCGACTCGCAGTTTTTCGCCTGCTGGCTGACCGAGTTTTGTACCGAAAATGCAAAAAAGCCCCGCCAAAGACGGGGCTTTTCCAGATCATTGATTGCAGTTTTACTGCGGGATTTCGCCAGTCAGGCCTTCAACGTAGAAGTTCATGCCTGCCAGAGTACCATCGTCTGCAGTTTCACCTTCGGCCAACCAAGCAGAGCCGTCTTGCTTGTTCAGCGGGCCAGTGAACGCGTGGTATTCGCCAGCAGCAAGGCTATCGCGCAGGGCTTCTGCGGATGCTTTTACGTCTGCAGGTACTGCGTCGGTGATTTCACCGATGCCAACCATGCCAGCGCCGATACCATCCCATGTGTTCGTGCTTTCCCATGTGCCGTCCATGACAGCTTGGGTGCGCGCAACATAGTATGGGCCCCAGTTGTCGATGATCGAAGATACGCGTGGGAATGGACCGAATTCAGCCATGTCAGACGCCTGGCCGAAGGTCACGACATTGCCAGCCGCCTGCGCTGCGGCCTGTGGTGCAGTTGAGTCAGTGTGCTGCAGGATCACGTCAGCGCCTTGTTCGATCAGAACAGTTGCTGCTTCGGCTTCTTTTGCAGGGTCAAACCATGTGTAGGCCCAGACCACTTTGAATTCGACGTCAGGGTTTACAGCCTTGGCGTGGATGTAAGCAGAGTTGATACCGCGGATAACTTCGGGGATTGGGAAAGACCCGATGTAGCCGATGACGTTGCTTTCAGTCATGTGACCAGCGATGTGGCCCTGAACAGCACGGCCTTCGTAGAAACGTGCAGAATAGACAGACACGTTGTCGGCTTGCTTGTAGCCAGTCGCGTGCTCGAACTTTACGTCAGGGAATTTTTCCGCGACGTTGATCGTTGGGTCCATGTAGCCGAACGACGTTGTAAAGATCAGGTCAGCACCCCCAAGTGCCATTTGCTGCAGAACGCGCTCTGCGTCCGCGCCTTCTGGTACGTTTTCAACGTATACAGTTTCGACTGCATCGCCGAATGCTTCTTCTACGGCAAGACGCCCTTGGTCGTGTTCGTATGTCCAGCCGCCGTCGCCCACGGGGCCGACGTAGATAAAGCCAACCTTTGTTGGATCTTCAGCAAAGGCTGCTGTGCTAAGGCTTGCGGCAAATGTTGCCCCGGCCATAATTGATTTGATAGTCATACTCATCCCCTTGGTGGTGACGCCTCAACGTGAGGCATGGAAAGATTGGCCCAGTGATCCCGGCGCCCGTCCAGCACGCATAATAACCAGAACGGCTATTGTTGCCAGATACGGCGACATGGAAAGATATTCTACCGGGATCGCCATCCCGGCTGCTTGTAAGTTTAGCTGCAACACGGTCACGCCGCCAAACAAATAGGCGCCAAGCAAAAGCCGCAGTGGTTTCCAGCTTGCAAAAACCACAATCGCAAGCGCGATCCAGCCCGCACCGGCGGTCATGCCTTCGGTCCATTGCGGCACGCGGACAAGGCTAAGGTAAGCTCCACCAAGCCCAGCACAGGCCCCGCCAAACATAATGGCCAGCATCCGCACGCGGACAACGTGATAACCCAAGGCATGTGCCGCCTCGTGGTTTTCACCGACGGCACGCAGGATCAATCCCGCGCGGCTGTATTTCAGAAACGCCCATACGGCGAGGACCAGTAACAGCCCAACGTAGACCATCGGATCATGCTGAAACACAATTGGGCCGATAGCGGGAATATCGCCAAGCAACGGAATGTGCCAATCAGGAAAATCCGGGGCTTTGATCCCGATATAGCTTTGGCCCATCAATGCCGACAGGCCCAGCCCAAATAGCGTGAGCGCAAGGCCCGTGGCGACTTGGTTCGATAATAGAAATTGGGTGAGGAAGCCAAACAGCAGTGACAGTATCGCACCACCGATTGCTGCCCCGATAAAGCCAAGCACGGGAGACCCGGTATTGACCGCGACGATAAACCCGCAAACGGCACCGGTGATCATCATACCTTCGACGCCAAGGTTCAGAACGCCAGCGCGTTCAACGATCAATTCGCCGACTGACGCCAAGATGATTGGGGTTGCTGCCACCATTAGTGACGCAAGCAACAGGATGGGGTTGATTGCGGTCCAGTCCATTAGGCGATTGCCCCCTTGCCAAACCGCACGCGGTAATTTGTCAAAACATCCACCATCAGCAAGAAGAACAGTAGCATCCCCTGCATTAGTTGGATTGCTGCGCCGGGCAGTCCAAGGTTGGATTGGGCGATCTCGCCCCCGATATAAGTCAGGGCCATCAGGCCCGCTGCTAGCAAGATGCCGATGGGATGAAGGCGACCAAGGAAGGCGACAATAATCGCGGTGAAGCCGTAGCCGACGTTGAAATCAATGCTGATCTGCCCTGCGGGGCCTGCGACCTCGAACAGGCCAGCGGCTCCAGCAAGGCCACCCGAAATACCCATACAGATCAGCACCAAGGTGCTGGGGTTCACGCCAGCAAAGCGAGCGGCGCGCGGGCTTTGCCCGGCGAGGCGGACATTAAAACCAAACAGATGGCGCGACAGCGTCACATAGGCAAAGATTACAGCGATCAGGGCAACGACAACGCCCCAATGCATGCCTACATTCTCTGATATCCAACTGGTTGCGCTGTCGTATTTGGCTAAGTTGCGCGATCCCGGAAAGCCCATGCCGTCAGGGTTACGCAGTGCGCCCAGCGCCATAGATGCCAGTAATTGTTCTGCCACATAGACCAGCATAAGCGACACTAAAATTTCGTTTGTGTCGAATTTGACTTTCAAAATCCCCGGGATCAGCGCCCAAAGCGTGCCACCCAACACCCCAGCAACAATCATCAGAGGAAAGACAAAAATCGATTCAGTTGGATAAAACGCCAGCCCAACAGCCGCACCGCAAATTGCGCCGACGATATACTGACCTTCGGCGCCGATGTTCCAAATACCCGCGCGAAAGCCAAAGGATAACCCAATCGCGATCAGCACAAGCGGTGCGCCCTTGATCAATAGTTGTGGGCGGTAGAACCACGCGAATTCAGAAAACAATGGGTCAAAGAAAATCGTGCGGATGGTTTCGAACGGGTCCTTGCCCAGCGCCGCAAACAATAGCCCACCACATATCATCGTCAGCAATACTGCGAAGATTGGGGCGGCCAGTGTCCAGACGCGCGAAGGCTGCGCACGTTTCTCGAGCATAATCATGCGGCCATCCTCGCTTTGGTCAAAATAGTCCCGCCGGAGGCAGCGCTACACATCAACATGGGCGACCTCCATATCATGGGCACCGCCAAGCATCAGGCCGATTTCTTCGACCGTGAGGCCCTGCGCTGGGCGTGGGGCTGATAACCTGCCTTCGTTCAGTGCAGCAAAGCGGTCAGAGATTTCCATCAGTTCGTCCAAGTCTTGCGAAATACAAATCACGGCGGTGCCTTTGGCAGCCAGATCAAGAAGTGCCTGACGAATAGATGCTGCTGCGGATGCGTCAACACCCCATGTTGGCTGGTTTACCACCAGAACATCAGGGGTTTGCATGATCTCGCGGCCGATCACGAATTTCTGCAGGTTCCCGCCAGACAGCGACCGGGCTGTGTTCTGGGGGCCGGGGGTCCGCACGTCAAAGGTGCTGATGACGTCCTCGGCAAAGCTGCGTGCCTTACGCCAGTTTACGAAACCTTTGTTGGCCAGTTTTTGGCGCGTTGTCGCGGTTAGAACGGCGTTTTCGGTTAGGCTCATGTCGGGGGCGGCAGCGTGGCCCATCCGTTCTTCTGGTGCGGTCAAAAGGCCAAGTTTGCGTCGGGCGTTGGGGCCAAGATGGCTAATGCTTTGCCCCTGATAATTCACCATGCCTTTGATTGTGCGCATTTCGCCTGAAAGCGCTGCGACCAATTCGTCTTGGCCGTTGCCAGCAACACCACCAATGCCCAGCACTTCGCCTTTTTGCACCTCGATTGTAATGTCGTGTAGGGCGGTGCCAAATCGGTGCGGTGCCTTTGCCGACAGCCCCTGAAGTGACAGGACCGTTTCGCCCGTTGGCCGTGCCGCGCGTTCAGGCACAAGCAGGGCGGACCCTACCATCAGCTCTGCCATATCGCGTGCGCTTGTCTCGCGGGGATCACAGGTGCCAACGACTTGGCCCAACCGCAGCACAGTCGCGTTTTCACACAGCGCCCGAATTTCTTCGAGCTTATGCGAGATGTACAAGATCGCGGTGCCTTCGGCGCTTAGTTTGCGCAGGGTCTTGAATAGGATGTCGACCTCTTGCGGGGTCAGAACCGAGGTGGGTTCATCCATGATTAGCAGTTTTGGGTCTTGCAGCAGGCAGCGAATGATTTCCACCCGCTGGCGTTCACCAGCTGACAGTTCACCAACGATCCGCGAAGGATCAAGCGGTAGCCCGTATTGATCCGATACAGCACGCACGCGTTCTGCGATCTCGCGTTGGGGCGGTGGGTTTTCCATGCCAAGTGCGATGTTTTCGGCCACATTCATCGCGTCGAATAGCGAAAAATGCTGGAATACCATGGCCACGCCTGATGCGCGGGCTGCGCGTGGTTCGGCAGGCGCATAGGGTGCGCCGTTCAGGGTCATGGTGCCGCTATCTGGTTTCACCAGCCCATAGATCGTTTTGACCAATGTCGACTTGCCCGCGCCGTTTTCACCAAGCAGCGCGTGGACTTCGCCGGGTGCGATTTCGAACGACACATCTTTGTTGGCGACCACACCGGGGTAGGCTTTGGTCAGCCCGGACAGGGCAAGCAAAGGTTGGTTCATGCGGTACGGTCCTTGGTCCGGTGCGTTTGCAGCGCGATCATCGCGGTTGCGACGCCAAGCGCAAGGGCCGCCGGGTGTTTCCCGAGGGATGGATCACCGATTGGACACGCGATGCGCGAGATGTGTTCAGGTAGGTGCCCCAATGCGGCGAGCCGCGTCCGAAAACGCGCCCATTTTGTCGCTGATCCAATGAGACCGGCGTTGTGAAAGTCACGCGATAGAATCGCATGGCACAGCGCGAGGTCCATGTCGTGGCTGTAAGTCAGGATCAGGTGATCTGCATCGTCGGGCGCGTGTTTGACGACTTGGGATGGATCGTTCGCGACAAGTGTCGTGGTCTCTGTTTCGGGAAACCGATCGGCGCTGGTGTCGACCCAAGTGATCGCAAAATCGGGTAGGGGGGCCATGACATTGACGATGGCCCGACCGACATGGCCCGCGCCGTAGATCCAAAGTGGTCGTGCTTGGCCTGCGATCATGCCATCAGCACGTTCCCACGACAGCGTCACGGACCCGCCGCAACATTGTCCAAGTCCGGGCCCCAGTGGGATCGTGCGGGTTTGCGTTGTTTGCCCGCTCATCAGCATGCTGCGGGCTTCGGCAATTGCATCCCATTCGAGCCGCCCGCCGCCGATGGTGCCTTCGGTCGTATCCGGCCAGACCATCATTTGTGTGCCAGTATCGCGGGGTGTTGACCCGGCGGTTTTGGTAATGGTGATCCGAATGCCGTTGGTCATCCGCGTGCCCTGTGGATCGCGTTCAAGATTTCTTCGGCAGTTGCAGGGGCCTGAAGGTCGGCGTAGTTCGGGCCGCAGGCACCGACCGCATCAGACAGTGCTAAGAATGCGGATATGCCCAGCATGAACGGTGGCTCGCCCACCGCTTTGGAACGATAGATCGTCTGAGCGGGGTTTGGTTCATCCCAGAGGTCAACGTTGAACACATCAGGCCGATCTGAACAGGCGGGGATTTTATAGGTTGATGGTGCGTGGGTCCGCAGCCGCCCCTTGTCATCCCAGATAAGTTCTTCTGTCGTTAGCCAACCTGCGCCTTGAACATAGCCGCCTTCGACCTGGCCGATATCCAAGGCGGGGTTTAGTGATGCGCCCGCGTCATGCAGGATATCTGTGCGTAGAATGCGGTTTTCTCCCGTCAGCGTGTCGATGACGACCTCGGTGACGGCGGCCCCTTGGGCGAAGTAAAAGAATGGTGTGCCGGTGCCTTTGGTCCTATCCCAAGCAAGACCCGGTGTCTTGTAAAAACCTGTGGCCGATAGGCTGACCCGGTTTTGATAGGCGGTCATTGCGGCCTGCGCGAAGGACATGGTTTCGCCTGCAACGGTGACTTGACCGTCTTGGAATGACACGTCCTCTGTCCGGCTTTGATGTAGTTCGGCGAGGCACGCGGCGATCCGGTCGCGGATTGTGTCGCAGGCGTTGGCGACTGCCATTCCGTTTAGGTCTGACCCTGATGATGCGGCGGTGGCTGATGTGTTCGGTACTTTGCCAGTGTCGGTCGCGGTGATTTTCACGGCACTGACGTCAATGCCAAAACGGCTGGCGGCGACCTGTGCAATCTTTTGAAACAGCCCTTGGCCCATTTCGGTGCCGCCGTGGTTCATATGAATAGAGCCGTCTTGGTAGACATGCACCAGTGCCCCAGCTTGGTTCAGGTGCGACAGGGTAAAAGAGATGCCGAATTTGACCGGGCTGATCGCGATCCCTTTTTTCAGGATCGGTTGGTCGGCGTTCCATTCTGCAATGGCCGCGCGGCGGTTGTTGTAGTTGGATGTCTCGATCAGCCGTTCTGTCATCTCGTTCAGGATAAAATCGGTGACCGGCATGTGATACGGCGTAGTCTGGGGGGCAGGTGGATCAAGATCCACCCTACGGTCTGCCGCCGCGTAGTAGTTGCGTTGCCGCACAAGCGCGGGATCGATCCCGAGTTCGCTTGCGATATGGTCCATCACCCGTTCAATGCCGAGCACCCCTTGGGGGCCACCGAACCCGCGATAGGCGGTCGCAGATTGCGTGTTGGTTTTTAGACGGTGGGACGTGATGCGCACTGCTGGCAAGTTGTAGGCATTATCGGCGTGCAGCATGGCGCGGTCCGCGACAGGCAGCGATAGGTCTTGCGCCCAGCCACAACGCGGGGCCTGTGTGAAATCAACGCCAGTGAGTTTGCCTGTGTCATCATAGCCAGCGACATAGTCGATCCGGAAGTCATGCCGCTTGCCCGTGATCATCATGTCATCGTCGCGGTCGTAACGCATTTTGCAGGGGCGACCGAGTGCTCGCGCAGCGACGGCGCAAGCGACGGCTAACGCGTTACCTTGGCTTTCTTTGCCACCAAAGCCACCACCCATGCGCCGGACTTCGACGCGTACGGCGTGCATTGGAACCCCAAGCGCCTCTGCCACTTTGTGTTGGATTTCTGTGGGGTGTTGGGTGGAACTGTGTACGAGCATATCGCCGCCCTCTTGCGGAAAGGCGAGCGCGGCCTGACCTTCGAGGTAGAAATGTTCTTGGCCACCCATCGTGATGCTGCCGCGCAACTGGTGCGGGGCATTTGAGAGGGCGGTATCGACGTCGCCTTTCTTCCAGATAACTGGACCGTCCTCGAAGCGGCTGTTGGCGGTAAGCGCCTCATCAATCGTCAGGATTGGCGTTTCTTCGCTATAGCTGACAGTGCTAAGCCGTGCAGCCTTGCGCGCGTTCAGGTGGCTGTCAGCGACCACCAAGAATAGCGGCTGACCCAGATAATGTACCGCACCCGTCGCGAGGAGTGGCTCATCATGGACGGAAGGCGATACATCATTCGCAAAAGGCAGGTCATCGGCGGTAAGGACGGCGACCACGCCGGGTGCTGCGCGAACGGCGTCTAGGTTCATGGTGTAACTGCCACGCGCGATTTCGGACATGCCGAACGCCAAGTGTAGCGCATTTGCAGGTGTCGGAATGTCGTCGATATAGCGGGCAGCGCCAGTCACGTGCAGTTTTGCCGCATCATGCGGAAGGGGTTTTGCGACGCTCATGCGGTGACCTCTAGCACGTTGGTGGCCTGTCCGGTGCGGTCGGCAAAGTAGCGGTGCAGTAGGTTTTGCGCGATCTGGAGCCGATACGCGGCCGAAGCACGCATGTCTGACAGGGGGGTGTAGTCGTCACCGAATTTTGCGGCGGCTTGGGCGACTGTCGTGCTGTTCCATGGTTGGCCGATCAGGGCGGTTTCTACGGCGGCGGCGCGGTGTGGGGTGCCCGCCATCCCGCCAAATGCGATGCGGGCATCGACGACGGCGCCATCTGATACGGTGACGTTAAAGCACCCGCAGACGGCAGAGATATCTTGGTCAAACCGTTTCGAGATTTTATAGCATCGCAGGGCGGGTGCTGCTTTCGGGATCGTCACACCTGTGACCAGTTCGCCGGACACACGGTCTTGTTTGCCATAGGCGATAAAGAAGTCTTCGATTGGCATTTGCCGTTCTGTGTTGCCGTGGCGCAGGTGCAATGTTGCGCCCATTGCAATCAGCGCAGGCGGGTTGTCCCCGATTGGCGAACCGTTGGCGATGTTGCCACCGATGGTGGCTGCATTGCGCACCTGCTCCGATCCATAGCGCCGGATCATCGCTGCCCAGTGCGGATGATGATCACGAGCCAGTGCAAGCGTTTCGGTCATCGTGACCGCCGCGCCAATATGGATATCATCGCTGCCGATGGTCGTTTCGCGTAGTTCTGCGCAGCGGTTTAGGAACGCAATTTTTGGCAGTTCGCGCAGTTGTTTCGTGACCCACAGCCCGACATCAGTGGCGCCAGCGATCAGGGTAGCATCAGGGTTGGCAGCGTACCATGTGCTGAGTTCATCAAGGTTTTGCGGTGCATAGGGTGCGGGTGATACTGCAGGCAATTCATCGTTTAGCCATGTGGGTACTTCGGCCGTTTCCGCAGCTTTGGCAGCACGGATAATTGGGGCGTAGCCCGTGCAGCGGCACAGGTTTCCGGCAAGGACATCATCGTGGTCGGTGCGCCCTTGGCTGTGCCCTGCGGCCATCGATGCAATAAAGCCCGGCGTACAGAAACCACATTGCGATCCGTGGTGAGTGATCATTGCCTCTTGGACAGGGTGCAGTTCGCCGTCAGGGCCGCTGATACCTTCGACCGTGCGGACAGATTTTCCATGAAGCTGTGGCATGAAAAGAATGCAGGCGTTCAGGGCTTTGTCGCCGGTGTCATCGCGCACCAGCACTGAACACGCGCCACAGTCCCCTTCGTTGCAACCTTCCTTAGTGCCGCAAAGCCCGCGTTCCACGCGTAGCCAGTCCAGCAAGGTCTGCGTCGGTTCCGCATCCACCTGCACGGTTTCCCCATTCAGAAGAAACGTGACATCCATATTGTAAACCTGCCGCCTTACCAAAACATGTATTCCAGCCTTTGGCGTCGATGCGGCGTAGACGCTCGGGCTAAACTAGCGTCTATGAAAGCCGTGCTGACCCGTTTTGGCAAGGGTAAACACCACTGCAAATGCTAGAAACTTGACTATTTGATTAAATTTTAGCCGTGTCGCTGTGTGGTTATGGTCGCAAGGGTTGGCAACACTGAAATGAAATCAGAGCGTGCGAGCCAATGTTGCGAGTTGATCCGTTGCCGCGCCCCAGCCCTGTTCAAAACCCATGGCGGCATGTTTTGCGGCGCCAGCAGCATCGGCGTGCCGAACCTGAGCGGTGTATCTGCAGCCATGGTTTTCATGATCCATGGTAAGGTCGATGACATAGGGAAAATCTATGTCGCCATCGCCAATCGCGACGGGCACAAACCCGGCGGTCATCATGTTGGTCGTCACAAGCCGCTTGCCTAAGTCTGCGATCAAAACGCAGCCCTCGCCACTGTGGTCGCCGTGTTCGGGCACGCGCATGGTAGTGTTGAACTTTCCGCCTTGCCAGGGTTCGATCTCGGCATGGATAGTCTCGACCGGTTTTGGGGCGAACCACTGTTTGATAAGGTCGACTTCGGTCCAGCATCGCCAAACGGCTTGGGGGGACGCGTTAATGTGGCGGGTCAAAGATAGAATTGTTTCATCCGTCATATCATTCGCCTTCGTTAATCTGCAGATCCTTCCGGACGATTTTCCCACAAATGGCGTTGCCACGCTAGCCATCCTTGCGCCTCGATCAGGGGGGCATATTCAATGTGGCAAGTGCGGACACGGCCTTTTTTGACCGACCGTACGATCCCAGTTTTTTCCAGCACCCCAAGGTGACGCATGAATGTTGGCAGCGCCATATCGTGCGGCGCGTGCAATTCGGTAACGCTGGCTGGGCCGCTCACAAGCCGTTCAATCACCGCCCGACGAGTCGGATCGGACATGGCTGAGAAGAATGCGTTCAATTGCTGTGTCATGGGAACGTCATATTTCCGATTCCATAGGGCCGCGTCAATGCGTGTGGTGATGCGCGAGCGGCCTTTGTTGACGGTTCGTTGACTGTGAGGTTCACATCGCAGGCTGACCCCAATGCCGGTATAGTGGTCGTTGTGGTAAGTAAGATGTGACGAATGACTGGATTGAGGCCAGAGTGACCGATGATATCATACGGATGAATGTCTGCTTTTGCGCATCATTCGGGTCGCATCTCCCAAACCGTTACCGATAATCGTCAAGAAACAGAAGGAGCTCAATCATGGCAATTTTTCGAGGAACGACCGTAGAAACCGCTAATGAATATCGGTCGGGATTTCCTGATGCATATGGTAAAGCCGCAGAGAGAAAGATCAGCGACGGTGACGCTCCCTGTCGCTGCTGTTTGCGTCACGTGCCGGAGGGCGACGAGATGCTTGTCCTTGCGCACGGCCCGTTTTCAAACCTGCAACCCTACGCGGAAACTGGTCCTATTTTTTTATGCGCCAAGCCTTGTGAGCAATCTGAAGTCTCAGGGTTGCCTGATATTCTTACGTCTTCGGAATATCTCCTAAAAGGGTATTCCGCCGATGAGCGTATCGTTTATGGGACCGGACAGATCACACCTGTCGAGCAAATCTTAAATTACGCTGATGACATACTTGCACGCGAAGACGTCGTATTTGTCGACTTGCGTTCCGCAAGAAACAACTGCTGGCAGGCGCGTCTCACAGCTGAATAAGGAACGATATCTATCGGTATGCTGACATTCACTATTACTGAATGTAAGTCGGTTTCGTCCCGCATAGCAGACGTTAATGCAGATTGCAGCGAATGGCCGGACTGAGCCTAAACTCCCGGATTGCTGGATTGCAGCTAAAGTCCGCTTTCGGGAAGTGGCAGTTTTGTGAACAGCAAACCGGCCCTGAGCTGCCTTTCGACACTGGTCTGAGATGGTGTAGGCGCAGCCTGCATAGGGAATTTCAGACAATATCCAACTACATACAAAGGGCATGCTTCGGTTCTTTGCTGATATTGACAGTGAAATAATTTGGGGCAGCGGGTTTACCCCACCACGATGCGCCAGAAAACTTGCCCGCGAGCAACCACATGCCGGTGATTTGGGCTTTGCTCCCGTTTAGAAGATAACACTCCGTTCCGCGTTTATTGCCGATGGGTGATAGAGAGGCCTCAGATAGCCACATGGTCGCAGCGTGACGACATACCGGGTGATTACGCTTACAACTTCCCTACATAAAGCAGCGGTGGGATAGGATGATGAAAGAGATTGCGGATTTCAGCGCTGCGACACTCGCCTCTAAAGAGCCTAACCGTTTCTTGTGGCATTTCTTGTTGGGTGCTTATGATGGTAGGAAGAATGCAACAGGTGGCTATGGTATTCATCTTGCACAGTTCGCTTCCGATGGTGATATGGATTTTATGTCTTGCGATTGCGGCGTCATTGACTTTTCGATCAATCCCGAAAACTTGCGCGCCGGGCGACGGGATCGTGCATGGGCCGCAACAAAAGGCAACTAACATCCTGAAAACGTTCACCTTTAGAACGGCCTTAAAAGGGTCGTTGTGACGCTGCCAAATTCGCCGTTTTTGTAGGGGAATTCAATCAGTCAAAGGCCTTCAAATCAACACGAGTTTTTCAGCAGATTTAGCCCAATCCGACGCTTGCTGCAAAAGGCTCAAATTTCTGATTTTAATTTTGTCTTACCTAGACGGCAACAGTCAGCCGTAGCGCATCGTAAATTGCTGCGTGCGTGTTACGGGCGGACACGGCGTCTCCAATCCGGAAGAGCTGGAAAGCGCCATCCACATTGCGTACAGTAGTTTGCGGTCGCACGCTCAAGAAGGCGTCGTGATCAACTGCACCGCCGTTTGACGAGTGTGGTCGCAGTCCCTGGTACAACTCGTCTAGTGGCGTCGTGCCGTAGTTCACCACAATCTGATCGTAATCGGCGTACGTGACCCTTTCGGAATAGTCGGTGCCGATGGTTGCGCACAGCCGATTGCCCTTCTTTTGCACGCCGCGCAGGCGTTTGGTGACCGTGAAGGTGACTTCGTCATGCTGCAGACTTCGCATATAAGGAACGAGGTTCATCGCCATAACTTCAGGGGCGAAGCTGCGATCAGGGGTCATGATTTCTACGGTACAACCACCGGCCACGGCCATCTCGGCGGCCTGCAAACCGCTGTGGTCCCCAGCTTCGTCGTAGATCAGGACCGATCCGGCCGGTTTCACGTCGCCAGACAGGATGTCCCACGCGGAGATGACGTGATCGGGTTCATCCCCTTCATAGAGGGTCGTGTTCGCAATGCCGCCTGTGGCGACGATCACAACGTCCGGCGTCTCAGCGAGTACGTCCTCTGCCTCGGCGTAGATATTGAAGCGTAGTTTTACGCCTGCCGCCTCGCACTGGGCAACGCGCCAGTCGATGATTTGCATCATCTCTGCCCGACGCGGGGACCGCGCCGTCAAGAGAATCTGACCGCCTGCACGGTTACCTGCCTCCAACACGATAACTTCATGGCCTCGTGCGCCAGCGACACGCGCCGCTTCCAATCCTGCCGGGCCAGCGCCGACTACGACGACCTTGCGGCGGTGGGCACTTGAGGTAATCGTCTGCGGCATCGTCAACTCGCGGCCCGTGGCAGCGTTGTGGATGCACAGTGCCTCTCCCCCCTGATAAATACGGTCGAGGCAGTAGTTCGCGCCGACGCAAGGCCGGATTTCATGCTCGCGCCCCTCTTCAATTTTGCGGACGATATGGGGGTCGGCCATATGCGCCCGTGTCATGCCGACCATGTCCAGAAGCCCAGAAGAAATCGCGTGCCGGGCGGTGGCCACATCCTGTATCTTGGCGGCGTGAAAGGTCGGCATTCCAGTGGCGCGCCGCACTTCGCCCGCAAAGTCCAAATGCGGAGCCGAAGGCATACCTTGGATTGGAATGACATCCGTCATAGCTGGGTCGGTGTGGATGCGACCGCGGATAACATTCAGGAAATCGACCTGCCCGGCATCCCTTAACAACTTCGATATCTCTATTCCTTCTTCGGCCGTGATACCGCCTGCCTGCGCCTCGTCCGCTGTGTAACGAATGCCGACAATGAATTCCTGCCCGACGCGCTTTCGCACTGCCGTCAAAACGTCGGTGGTGAAACGAAGTCGGTTTTCAAGCGTGTCCGCGCCGTAGGGACCGTCCAGTTTATTGGAAAGCGGCGACCAGAACTGGTCCATCAGGTGTCCGTAGGCCTGAATTTCGATCCCGTCCATGCCGCCAGCTTGCATGCGTTCGGCGGCGGTCGCATAGTCTTCGATCACGCGCTCGATGTCCCAGTCTTCCATCATCTTGGGGAATGCGCGGTGTGCCGGTTCGCGGTGCGGCCCAGACGAGATTGAAGGCAGCCAGTCGCCCTTGTTCCAGCTCGTTCGCCGACCCAGATGCGTTAATTGAATCATCGCCGCGCATCCGTGTTCATGCAGGGCGTCCGTTAGCTCCCTGATCCAGGGGACGACCTCGTCGCGGTAGGCCAGAATGTTGTTGAAGACCGGCGGGCTGTCGCGCGACACGGCTGCCGACCCGGCTGTCATCGCAAGTGCCACACCGCCTTTCGCGCGCTCTTCATGATAGGCGCGGTAACGGGACTTGGGCATTCCGTCTTCGGGGTAGGCCGGTTCATGGCTTGTGGTCATAACACGGTTCTTGAGCGTCAAGTGCTTCAACTTATAAGGCTGCAGGAGTGGATCGTTAGAGGTCAGGTCTGTCATAGGGCACGCACTTTCTTCAGCAATCGAGGGTAATATCAGTCAGCGGACGGCTGACGCAGGGGAGGATAAAGCCGCGATCAATCTCGCGCTGACGGATACCGCCATCATGTGCCATCGTGACCTCGCCCGTGTGTTTAAACGTTTTACAAGTACCGCATATGCCGCGTGCACAGGACGACGGCAGCGGTAGACCGGCTGCTTTCACCGCCTCTAGGATCGTGCTGGTTTCGGCGCATTCGAATGTCTGACCGCTTCGGGCAAATGTCACCGTCCGAATTAGAGTATCTGCGCCAGCCGTCGAGTCCGCAATCGGGGAAGAAAAGTCGAAGCTTTCCTCGCCATAACGCTCAGCAGGCACACCGACTTCTAGCGCGGCACTGCGCACCATTTCCATAAATGGTTGTGGGCCGCAGCATAGAACCGTGCGATCCACCAAATCGGGAATGGCGCGGGCCAACAGGTCTGAATCTGGGCGGCCGTTACCTGGGCTACGAGTCAGGATGGGCAAATGGGTCAGCCTTGGCATCCGACGCGACAGGTTCGTGATCTCCGCCTCGGCGATCAAGTCTGCGGATGTGGGGACGACCTGCACCAAGACCGCATCAAGATCGATACCTCTATCGGCCGCGGTGCGGAGGATCGATAGCATTGGGGTAATGCCGCTACCTGCCGCGATCAGCGCATAGTTCGCGCCGGGTAAATTAGCGGGGCCAAAGCGCCCGGATGGGCCGAAAGCTTCGATTTCGGCGCCCGCGATCAGCGTTTTATGTAGGGCCCCTGAGCCGAGACCGACTTGCCGCTTCACCGAAATCTCTATCCCGCCGTCGCGTGCGGCGGATGATGCGATGGTGTAACACCGTTCGATCCATCCATCGGGCGTATCAATGCGGAACGTCATGAACTGGCCCGGGTCGTGCTCGATCCGGCTTCCATCCTTTGGAGTCAGCAAAAAGGTACGCATGTCTGCTGACTCCTCCCACACGGCGCGACAGACCAGAACGCCCCACTTGTCCGGTGCGAACCGGCGACGGCGACGTGCGCGCCAGTCTGCTAAATCCACTTGCGTCATGCGCTGTATCCGTTCGCCTGCATCCGGGCGACGTACCAAGAGGCAAATTCGTCCAATGCGCGTTCGGTATACTGGGAATAAGGGCCGGGACGATAACCGGGTGACATGGCCCCTTGATGCGCAAGCGCCACGAGATGCGCATCCTCACTATTGGTGGAGGTCCAGACAGATGTGAGATTCGTCAGATCATAATCCTCGCCTTCGATAGCATCCGCATGGACCAGCCACTTGGTTCGCACCAACGTCCGACCGGGCCCGATTGGAACGGCTGTGGCAACAACCGCATGATCCGACATAACGTGGTTCCACGAATTGATACCCCAAAGGTGCACGTCGCCCATCCAAGGCTTGTCCGCTTGGCCCAGCGGTATCTGAACAGCGGCGCGCGTGTCCGGCGTCTGGCTCTCGCCCAATCCTGCGATGATCAGCCGCTGAGTGCGGAAATTAGTCACCCAGCCGACAGTGTGTTCCACTGCGGCAAAGGACATATCCTCTTTGTGCCAGTACTCCTCGTAGCTGGCATAGGCATCCAAGAGGGCATTCGCCTCGGCGCGCTCGGTTTCGGTCAGGCCCTCGGGATCGTAACCGAAATCTGCGGCATGGAACGACAGGCTCAGCTGCGGATGGTTGGCCGCGCAGTGGTAGCATTCGCGGTTGTTCTCCATCGTCAGCTTCCAGTTACCACCTTCGATCACGTCCTGCTCGAAGGCGACCTTTGCATTGCGTAGGTCGTAGATGCCAAGTCGCGGCTCCATGATCGTTGCCAGTTCTTCAATATCGGCGGGCGGATTGTCGGACAGGCAAACGTAAAGAAGACCGGCTACATCGCGTAGGGCAACTGGCTTAAGGTGATGAAGCGCGCGGTCGAAATCGAGCCCCATGTGAGGGGCAAGTGCCAAAGCGCCATCCAGATTATATGTCCACTGATGATATGGACAAACGAGCTTGCCCACGACCGAACGACCAGGCGGGACAAGACGCGCCCCCCTGTGTGAGCAGACGTTATGGAACGCGCGCAACTCATCGTCGTCGTCACGCACGATGATGATGGAGGCAAGGCCGATATCAAGAGCGATAACATCACCTGCTTCGGGGACATCGCAGGCCACGCCTGCGGCGATCCAATGTCTACCAAAAATGACCTCGCAATCCGCTCGCCACGCCGCGTCTGAGGTATACAAGGGGGCGGGCAGACTGTGCCCAGGCTGACGCGAAGCCAAAAGCTTACCGATGTCGTCGGCGTGTGACGTCCCTGTATCCAGCATCCTTGATCCTCGCTAATACACTTCGCACCGCAATGGGGTGGGTCTAGCTGAACTGTGATCTTGACTACATTCTCTGACAACTGCACAAATTCACGCAAACCCATACGCTCAGGTTATCAATTTTACTGACATAGGTACCATGTTTTGGCGCAACAGATACGTCGCAGTGTTCCATCCCTGACAGCGCTCGTTGCGTTTGAGGCCGCGGGTCGGCACAAAAGTTTCACCAGCGCCGCCGCTGAACTTGGTGTAAGCCAAGCTGCGGTCAGTCGACAGATTTCGGCTCTCGAGGCTGATTTGGGCGTGGCCCTATTCATACGGGCCAACCGTCGCGTTCGCCTGACCACTGGCGGTGAGACTTTGCACGAAGCGGTGACAGGCGGGTTCGAAAAAATCACGGATGCCGTTGCCCAACTTCGTACAGCGAATGTCGATCTCACTGTCAGCGTGTCGGTGGCGTTTGGGCATTTTCGCCTTCTGCCAATCCTATCTTCGTTTCGTTCAGCCGCGCCAACGGTCGGATTACGGGTCATTTCTGAAGATGATTGGCGTGCTCCGCACGACCGCACGATTGACATTGCGATCCGTTACGGTCGTCCACCGTTCGCGGGGATGTCAATTGTAGGGGCCCTCGCCGAAACTGTGGTGCCAGCGTGCGCGCCAGACATCGCTGAAACGCTCCGTGGCCTCTCAATCGAGGAGCTGGTGCGCCAGACAGATGTGGCGCTGATCGAAAGCTATGCGCCAGAACCGAGCTGGCTCAACTGGTCCCAATGGTTGTCGCTCAGCGGTTGGACTGGCGGCCCCGTCCATCCCGGCCTGAACTTCACTAACTACTCGGATGCGACATATGCGGCCATGGCTGGGCAAGGGGTCATCCTCGGCTGGACCGGCCTACTGGATCGGCCCTTTGCCGATGGCCGGTTGGTTGCGCTGGACCTGCCCAAACTTGAGCCGGAAGAACGACACTATGTGCTCGTCCCAGAGCGCCGGAAACCATCATCTGCCGTTGATGCATTCACACGATGGTTTAGTGAGGGAGCATTCCGGTCGAAGTAACCTACATGCAAAGCGCCGATTCAAAATATCGGGACCGGGCGCCGTAATTCATAAAAAGCCGATATTTAGTTGCGCGTTCAGAGCGGCAGCTTCGTCCCGCATAGCAGACTTCTCTCGGTTGATCCGTTGATCCAGCCGCTGATCGAGGGGCTGGTTCTTCTTGCTGCAGTCAGCCTTGGAGCCCTGCGCACACTGCGGATCAAAAACAAGCTGGAGTTCTTCCGATGAACGCGCTGTTTTCACTCTCGCCAGAAAATAAGCCCATTGTTATCGCCCTGGGCTTCACGTTGGTAATCATTCTGGTAGGCACGGGTTAGCCATATTAAACAGAGCAAGGTCACGATGGTTCTCGGCTAACTCGAGCCGCACGCGGACTGCCCAGACACGCTTGGGCTTCATGCCGGGCCAGACGCCCGGCGAAGCGGCATCAACCAGTCTGCGCGGGCTTCTTTGTATCGGCGCGCGCAGACAGCGGTTGGTTGAGGTACTAAGTCGTAACGAACCGGGAACATCGCTGAACGAGCATTATGTTGAATGTGTCAGAAATGCTGACCTACTAATCATAAATGACGCCGGTACGTTGACCGTCCTTCCACATCGGAACCAGTGCGCCCGTGTTCCATTGATAAAGCCAACCGACAACTTCCCTTGTATTTATATCGCGAATGAACTTGATGGGTTTGGCGTGAGTGCGGCGGCTGGCTTCTTTGCGTGTGGTCTTTCTCACGTGTGGAACAACCGGGCCAGTTGGTTTTGCCAGCGTCTTTACAGCAGTTGTCATGTTAATTTTTCTCTTAAATGTTTGGCGTAGTACTTCACGCCATGTTCAAAGTTTTCTCTTCTACCTTGCTAGGCATGTCACACGTGGCACTTGATCTTATACTCGCGGCGAACGCACGATAAGATACGAAAAATAGCGCAAAGAAACGAAATCTAATGGCGTAGTGATTTGGTTAAAAAATACCGCTGGCTATGGCACGCTGGACCCAGGTACGGGACCAGACGACCGCTATTCTAACTCTTTCAGCGGCACCAGCTCTGCCACACCGATTGTCACAGGCGCAGGCATGGTTGTGCAGGCGATGCATGAAAATGCCACAGGTGCGCGGTTGTCGCCGGCACAGATGCGACTGATTCTGTCCAATCCTGCGACGGGCTCCGCACAGGGGGGCATGGTGGCAGGCAATATCGGCGTCATGCCAGATCTTCGCGCAATACTAGAGGGAGGCCTTGGCCTTTCTGCGGATGTTTACGCGCGTGACAACGTAGGTGACGACGGCAGCGTGCCATCCTCTGGCGGCGTCAGCGCCAGCCCTGATGTGATTGTGCGCCCAGTTCCAGTAGCTGACCCTCAAACGAGTTTTGGCGAAGGGTCCGGCACGGAGAATGACGCCTCGCTCGGGTTTCAGGTCGAGGCCGGACAGGACAATTTCATCTATGTCCGCATGCGCAACCGCGGCAGTCAGACCGCCAACAATGTAACCGCCCGCGTGTTCTGGAGCGAGGTATCAACCCTCGCCACCTCAAACATGTGGAACCTGATCGGGACAACGGCACCCGTCACCGTACCCGATGACGACAGCCTTGTGGTCACCGAAGGCGTAACATGGGCAGAGGCCGATATCCCCGGCACCGGCCATTACTGCTCTGTTGTACTGCTGGATCATCCCAATGATCCCGCCCCGGTACTGCCTGCCAGCTTTCCCAGCTTCAGCAACTTTATCCGTGACAACAACAACGTCGCTTGGCGCAATTTCAACGTGATCGATGACATCGACGACCCATCAGGCGATCCATCCGTACAGGATTTCTTGGCCGCCAATTTCCCTGACCAGGAACGCCGGGTCTTTGACTTTGTAATCAACCGTCGCCTGCCGCGCGAGGTTAAGGTCACGATGGACGTGCCCGCGCAGTTGGCCAAGCCCATCTGTGGAGAACTCGATCTGGAATGCAAATTCACCGAAAAGCGCCAGCGCGCTCAGATAGTGCTGCCAGCGGCAAAACGCATGGTCATTCCCAAGGTGGTGCTGGGGGCGAATGCGCAACTCAAATGCCGCTTCATAGTTGAAGGTCTGGCAAAAGCCGGACGCCCTGGCAACAGCCTGTCCATCGGACAATTCCACGAAGGCCAAGAGCTTGGACGCGTCAGCTGGCAATAGGCAAAAAAACGCGACCTTAAGCCGCTTGGCTAACGTCTAGGTGAAACAACGCTTGACACAGAGCCGGGTGAATAGATCACATCCTTTCACCCGGTCCCGCACGATCCGTGCATATTGACGCGTTGAGATGTGCAGGCGCTCGTGGAAAGCCCAATGATGGACAATCCAATTGGCAGGACGCAGCAGGATGCACTCAGCAGCGCCAGTAACCGGGCACTAACAATCAACATGCGGCTGGGGCCGGTAGAGGTCACAATGCTGCGATCGCAGCCCGCATTGCCGACATTCACCGCCACCACGCCGCATAATCAAACCAACCAGATGAGCCAAACTCTCTTTTAGGTAAAGCTGCTATTGGTGCCAAAAGCCCTGACCACGGACAGACGAAACGTCTTCGAACGCCGTTTTTCAGAATATCTATGGTCAGATTGTCCCAAAGGACACGCAAACCCCGATGGCCGTTGGCCTGAGCAAGCCTTTCGTGGGCGGAAACGCAAATGGGGTGGCCAGCGTGCATGAGGTTTCGCCGGTTAGCTATAGTGCATTTCTGCCAGCATTGACTAAGGCGAACTGAATGAAACTGGGAGCAAATCGCGGGACATACTTGCGGAGTTCGCATGGCACTTTGGAAGGGGTACGAAGTGGTTTCGTATGGTTGGACTCTAATTCTTTAGCTCGTTTGACCAACGGTTCTGCAATTTCTTTTGCCTATGAATTGACGTGCTCGGATCACTCGACTCACAGAGCTTTCGGACAGCATCAGCCAAATCTTACTTTTCCACGAATCTTCCCTGCAGCATGATTCGTGCTACCATTGTGGATTATTTGCGGGTGCGGTAGCGCAGAATCGTTTGAATAATTCACGAACTAGCGACGCAAGTGCGACTAGCTGTCAGTATTCGCTACAAAAGTGCGGTTTGTGTTATCTTCACTTGCTGATCGATCTAATGCTGAGTTAACCTTTGGTCAATTTATAGGCGGCTTGATCGTCAATTTTTTATTTGACGCAAACAGATTCAATTGCTGCCGTTGTTAGTATTTTTTTTGGGGAAAGTAACTATGTCTAAAATTTTTGAAACTGATGGAACTGGTGTTGATTTTCTGGATGTTGATCTGAGCGGTGACTTTACACTTGAGTTTAATGTCTACATTTCACCCACATCTAGCCCTACTGACGAAAACCCGATCTTTGTAGGCTCGGACGAAAATGGCAACGAAATCGTCATCCATATGCAGGATGGTCGCCCAACGGTTTCGACCTCGAATAGGGGCGACATTCTTGTGTCCCCAAATGAGTTGGCAGTCGGAGAATGGCATTCTATCGCCTTAGTGCGGGGGCCCGGAAATAACCGAATAAAGCTCTTCATTGACGGAATTAGCGAAGCGGGGTCTGGAACCGGTATTCTGGGTGATGTCTCATTCACCCATTTTGCAGAAAGTAATACCAGTGGTTTTTCAGGGCGTTTGGACGAAATTCGTATTTGGGACTCCGCGCTTTCGGCGACCGATATCTTGGCTAATGCAGGTCAGCCGCTTGACTTGTCTCAGGGCGTTCCGACGTCGCTCCTGCGCTATTACAACTTTGACACGGACAACGATCATATCGTTGATTTGACAGGAAATGCTGAACAAAATCATGACCTTCATCTTCCGGCCAATACTAGTATTATTGACGATCCTTCCGCTTCTGAGATTCAGGTAGGGGACGTTCAAGGATTTATTGATACGCAGATCGCGACGGGTCTGTTTTTGCCGACAGATATTGAATTTCTTCCAGATGGACGCATGCTCGTCCTACAGAAGAACGGTCACATATATATCTACGAAGACCCTACAGTCGCTAATAGTCCGTCAGCGCTTTACATGGATATCAGTTCAATAACTCTCGAGGATCGCGAAGCGGGCTTGTTAAATATTGAGCTCGATCCGGACTTTGCCAACAACGGCTACTTTTATTTGATGTACACCAACTCTGGTGATCCTAATGTAGAAGGATCAGCAAATACCCCCGCAGATGAACGGACAACTGTTTCGCGTTTTCAACACGTAGAAAACGGAGGTGGGGCGACGTCTCGTGGTGATATCAGTACCGAGCAAGTATTGTGGCGCGAGCATGACTTTTACAACTATGCTGACCATCAGGGCGGTGGAATGGCGATTGCCTATGAGCCCATTGGTCCAGATGATCCAAGCCCATACAAGCTCTATATCGCCGTCGGGGAAGAGTTTATCCCTGAGAATTCTCAGGATCTGACGCACGACGACGGCAAATTGCATAGGGTGAATCTGACTGACGGGTCGATCCCGACTGACAACCCTTACTACGATCCTATTGCCGCAGCAAATTACACGCCTGATATTCATACTTTGTCCGCGATCTCGACCAGCGCTGAAAACCTCGCGCTTGATCCCGAAGGGGTGATTACAACCATCTACAGCTATGGGCTTAGGAACCCATGGCGCGCCGAATACGATGACGAGTCTCAGACATTGTTTATTGGCGAAGTTGGTGGTGGATTGCAGACGTCTTCCGAGGACATCCATGTCGCGGTAGCAGGTGCAAATATGGGCTGGCCAGGTTACGAAGGGTATCTTCTTGACGCCAGCGATCCTGGCAATCCGATCTGGGCTTATACGCACGTAGGTGGGCCAGGTCAGGATGATTTGGATTTGTACGGCAACCTAGGTGCAGCAATTGCTGGCGGTGTCGTCTACCGTGGAGACCAGTTTCCAGATGAGTTCGGAGGCGTCTATTTCTACGGTGACTGGGTGCGCAAATGGATTAGGTTCCTAGAACTTGACTATTCAGGCGACGAGCCAGTTGTGGTGTCCGACAATCACTTTAAGAACGCTTCCGGTCAGGTTCTGAGCTTTAAAGAAGGCCCTGACGGCTCGCTCTACTACATTTCTACCTTCCAAACTGGAAACATGTTTACCTTTGAGGGATCTGTGAACCGTATCTTTTATAGCGGTTCAAATCTTGCCCCACAGGGGCAAGGCATCCTTCTTGAACCCAATGAGTTGGCAAGTACGACTTGGCCTCACACAGTTACTTTTGACACGGATGCGTTTGATCCGGATGGCGACGAACTCACTTACGCGTGGTCATTTGGTGACGGTATTGACTTGGACGGTGACGGGATTGGTGACACGGCCACTTCAACCGAGCGTTCGCCGACCTATGTCTATAATGGCCCAGGCGACTACCGCGTTGAGCTAGTTGTGACAGATGAACACGGTGCCCAGACTGTATATGAGTCTCAGACTATTTCAGTCGGTAATGCACCTGTGGTTACGATTGACACACCGACCGATGGAATGACGTTCCGTGTAGGCGATGTCATCAGTATGACCGGTTCTGCCGTCGATGTCGAAGATGGTGTTATGTCGGGAACGGATGTCTTCTGGTCCATGTCATTGGTTCACAACGAACATGGTCACCCTGAATTCACGGCGATCGAGAATACGACGGACGGTTTCTCTTTCGAAGTCGCAGGGACAGGACATGACTATTTTACTAATGTCCGCTACCAGATTCTGCTTACAGCGATTGATAGTGATGGCATGACGACGACCGAGTCGATCTTCATCTATCCTGAAGAGTCAGTTACGACGTATGATAACCCCGATGTCGCGGGATATACGTTTGTTCTCGATGGGGTCACTTATTCCGGCGATTTGGTATTCGACAATATCATTGGTTTCAATCATGTTGTGACGGTTCCTGAAACCTACGTAGATGGCGGATACTACTGGAACTTCTCTCACTGGGAAGATGATGTTAATCTCACAACGTCCACGCGTGCTTTTGTGGTGCCAGAGACGGATACTACTTTGCGGCCAATTTACGTTCAGGGTGCTCCTACTCAGGATGTCAGTGCGAACCCGGACGTCATTGTGATTTCTGCCTCTGCCCTACCAGACGCGTCGGTTATTGAGCTTGGTAATATCTACGACAATGACAATCTCAACGCGTCTGATCCTGCCGGTTTGTTAGAGTTGCATGGTTTCAAGTGGAACGGCAATGCCAACGTCGATAATACCTTCAGTAGTGGATACCTAGGCTGGATTTGGGCTGATAATGGCGGCAAGTTCCGTGTCTATGATGACGGCCGCATCGAATTCCACGCGGACAATCAGTTTGACGACCTCGCTTCTGGCGAAAGTGTCACGACTTCAGTTTCTTATGTGATCTCGAATGGCACGGAAAGCTCCACTGCTGTGATAAGCCTGACGATCACTGGTGAGGGCGATCCGAATTCGGCGCCTGCTGGCACGGGTATTGTGCTGGATGCGGGCGAAGATAGCAGCGCAACTGCGCCGTATACTGTGACCTTTGAATCTGATGTTACTGATGCTGAAGGCCATGCCATCACATACGCTTGGGACTTTGGTGACGGGAATACTGCGACCGGTGCCGCGCCAAGCCACACCTACACCGATGACGGTCTTTATACGGTCACGTTGACGGCTACGGATGAACTGGGCGCATCAACGACTTATACTTCGGTTGATATCGATGTCGGTAATGTTCCACCGGTTGCCGTTGATGACAGTGTTACTCTGTCGCAAGGCTTTGATCCGCAAGCGAGCCACCTGCACATCCTCGATAACGATTATGACCCTGATGGCACGCTCGACATGCAAATGGTCGAGATTGTCAGCGGACCAACCAACGGTACCATTGAGATCATGGATACCGAGCAAGAGCTTATCGACCGGGGGCTACCAACTGGTCACTATGGCCATGCAGAATACGTCCCAACCGATGCGAACTTTGTCGGCTCTGACAGCTTCACCTACCGGGTACGCGATAGCGAAGGCACATGGTCCAACGTCGCGACAGTCACGATTGATGTCGTGGAGCCAAGTATCGGCGGAACGCAGGCACTGTCGCTGGATGGCACTGAGGGTGTTGATGTTCAAGACTTCTCTCTCGGCGAAGGAGGGAGCGACTTTACCATCGAAGGTTGGGTCACGTTCACGAGCGGTCCAATCAACAACGTGGATGGCATTGCGGGTAGCGGTACGAATTGGAGAAATGGCAATGACATCAACTTCTATAATGGATTTGCCCGTCTTTATGACAGTGACTATGGAGATCTCGTCACGGCGACAACTGCAGTCGAACTAAACACTCCGACCCATTTCGCGTTTGTCAGAGAGGACGGCATTGCGTCGCTCTACATTAACGGTGTTCTTGACGCTGAAGGCACGGTGGCTTGGACGGACGCTTTTGACATTCAGGAGATTGGTTGGGCCTTAAAAGGTGGCGATGCTGGATTGGAAGGGATCGTGGACGAGTTCCGTTTCTGGAGCGATGCAAGAACCGCAACCGAGATTGCCGACAACTATGATCAAGCTATCCAGACCCTTGATCCTGATCTGGTTGCGAATTATCACTTTGATGGTGACCTTGATGACGGAAACGGTGCAACACCGTTACCAGATATGCCGACTGGGGCAGAGTTCGTAGACACCTTCATGTTTGCTTAAGATATGAGTGTGAACGATTTGCCAGCCGACCAGACGGATGTTCGAGCGTCGGCCAATTGGCAGAACCTGCTATTGGTCGGGATGCTGGCGGGATCTGCATATCTGTTAGCAAATCTACTCGGTATGCCGTTTGGGCGGGACCAGGCTGTCTTTGCAGTTGCAGCAGAGACAGTCGCAAATGGCGGCGCTCTTTATCGCGATGTCTGGGATGTGAAGCCGCCTGGTGTGTTTTTACTATATTTGCTGGGGCATTCAGTCTTTGGTGCAACGGAGTTGGGAATTCGGATCTTTGAAATTTTTAGCATGCTGCTGTTTGGTGGCATTGCCTATTATATTACCAAGAGAAATTTGCCAGTAGCTGCGGCCGTCATTTGTTTCACCATTGCAGTTCACAACCTTCTGCTAGGTGGTTACTGGAACACCGCGCAGACCGAAAGCTTCGGTGCAGTATTCGTTCTCGCCGGGATTATGTTTGGTCTGAACAGGGCTGGGAGCCAATATAAGAAGCTGTTTCTATGGGCGTGTTGTTCTGCCTGTTTTGCATTCGCAGGAATGCTTAAACCGACGCTTGCCGCTGGTGTCGTCGTTTCGTTTCTTGCGGTTGTCCACTGGGAAATGCGGCGCGTAGGCTGGACAGGTGTCATTCTGCCGCTTCTTGCCTTTTTCGTCGGTGCCACTGCGGTCACGGGGCTGGTTGTCTGCTATTTGTGGCTATCTGGTGCGCTACCTGCTTTCTTAGAGACCATGCTTGTCTTCGTACCACAGTATACCCAACTGGCGCACGAAAGAGACTTAGTTGACTTAATAACTCGTACGCTAGTCGGGTATTTCGGTACATGGATCTTCGTATTGCCTGGCTTGGCGCTCCTTTTTTTATTGGGATGGAAAGACAAACCGCTGATGGGTGACAGTGTTCATTTGGTCATCCAAATCGCGGTTCTTCTGTTCGGTGTTGCGCTGCAAGGAAAGTTCTACCCCTACCATTTCATGTCAGCAGCACTTGTTGCTGCTGTGCCTGCAGGGTGGGGCTTCTGGCTTCTCCTACGTAAACTGCTTGCATATCGCATTGGAGTTTTTGCCTTTTGTTGTCTCTTCGCGTTCTTGATGATCGGGAATTACAAGAGCCGTCTAATGTGGGGCGATAATATCCGTCGGATACAGGCTGTTATGGGGACCCCGGAGGAGCGCTTTGCGATCGAAACTGAAATGTATCGGGTCCATACTGTAGATTCGGCGGCCAATCGAGGCGCGGCAGAGTGGCTTGCACAGAATAAACCCTCAAACGACGCAACCTTGCTGGTATTTGGATTTGAGCCAATCATCTACCGTTATTCTGGCCTCAATCACTTTACGCGCTACATTTACAGCGTGCCTCTCAAGGCACCTTGGAGCAAACAGGACGCTGAAAAAGAGCTCTTGGAAGCGTTCTCTGATCCACCGTGGGCCGTTGTCGTGCAATCCTCGGACCGCCTGCCTCAAATGACCGGCGACAGTCGCGACAGCCGTGCATTCATGCAAGCAGAGATGCCGGAGCTACTGGCCGTGTTGGGTACTGATTATGACTTGGTGCGAACCTTTGGGCCGCTTGATGTTTTTGTTCTCAAAACGGATTCTTAGACCTATGGGAAACAAAAACCTTTGCCTCTCTTAATCATCAAATCACGCTACATGCATTTACAAACGGCTTAGCCAATGACTGCCGCATGAGCGGATCTAGCATAAAGTCGAAATTGTGGACCTTTCCTTCTCCTGAATGGATTACTTTTCTCGTCCACTTTGAGCGCACGGCCAACAAGCGCGGTGGAGATTTAGCAAGCATACGTAGCACTGAACTTCGCGCTCGGCACGCACGTATCGATACGTCATTGTGAGTATCGGGGACGGCACCACAGTAATCGATAGGCAAGCTAATTGCTAAGATGATATCCTAAGCATCGCGGTCAGCCCCTTTGGGGCTCCACTGCTGGTATTGCAGAGGCCCCCCAGTGAGCGATCGGGTGGCCCGGAGCACATCCGTCAAGGATGATGTGAGAATTACGATCTACGGCCTCGGCATTGCCGCCCTGCTGCCTGATATGAATACATACAGTTCATGCAGACAATTTGGATCACAAGAACCCATGGAAAACGCCATATGCCTGCCGATGCGCTTCATTTGTCCAAGGCTTGCCAAGGCTCAGTTTACTCTCAATATCTCGCCTAGGGTTGCTTTTGCACGGATCGACGGCTGGCCGTCAGCAACGAGCCTGAAGGAAAATCTTGAAGCTAGCGTGTAACCTGTTGCGACTAGCGGATGGAGTAGGGACTGAAGTCGCAAACGCCGCTTCGGGACGCAGCAAGTCTCATCGTTTGCCTGCCAGTTATGTGGCGCAACGATGGCCTTATTCTGGTTAGGCATTTGAAATTGATCAGAAACCTATAATAGTTTCTTTTTTAGCTTTAAAAATGTAACGAAATCAATGGACCCAAGTCTGCCTGCGCAGCTGAGCTTCCTTTTTTGCTGCATAAACATTTTAATGCCAGAGAAAAAGTCAGCGTAACGCTGGCTCTGTCTTTTAGTGGCGGTGGGTGTTTGTTCATCTTAGCACGTCAGACCGCCGAAAAATTCGTTGTGCCTTTCGGCCGAGAGGCAGCGGTAAATGCCCGGCTTGGATCAGTTCCTGAGACATGCGTTCTCCGCCAACCTGAATAGCCCCTAGTATTGTAGACGCTTTCTTCCCTAATTTTGAGGCAAGGAGGCTGTTATGGGGAAGCCAAATTTCAGTGAAGATTTCAAGCGTGATGCTGTGCATCAGATCACGGTACGT
>Ga0114955_1000199_pt1 | contig 36023 bp, 37 predicted proteins | sample Porto_5metaG_FD_87302 | JGI IMG/M metagenome (GOLD analysis project Ga0114955, IMG submission 87302) | Marine algal microbial communities from Porto, Portugal - Porto_5 metaG | ecosystem: Host-associated > Algae > Red algae > Unclassified | place: Portugal: Porto | collected 2015-02-02 | reverse complement strand
GGTGGTTATAGCGACGGGGCTCACCTCTTCCCATTTCGAACAGAGAAGTTAAGCCCGTCAGCGCCGATGGTACTGCACTCGTGGGAGAGTAGGTCGCCGCCTTTTTAAACCTCCAATACAATATTGTATTGGAGGTTTTTTTATGCCATAAAGTCAAGGAAATCACTATCTAGATGAGATGATAGAAAGATGATAGGATATAGATGAGTCATAAAAGATGTAGCAATCAATCCTATCTTAAGATCATAGGTTAGATAAAACTTATAGTTATTCTTAATGATTCTGATATAATCTCCGAGCTTTATATTACAAGCCCAAATGGACTACTACTGTTTTTGTCTTTTGGATTACCCTTAGGGGTATGATATTTATTCCATCATACTGTTTTCATCTTCTTATTTTGAGCGCTGTTTTAAAATCTTAAGGTTGTAGTGTTAAGTAAGGGTATTTAAAAGTGCAAATTTGCATCTATTTATAGAAAATGTTATAATGTTCCAAGCCACAGCGTAAAGCGAAATAAAAATCTACAAATAGAATAAAATCATAGGAAAGGTGATGTGTTTTAATGTCTCATATAGGTTGCTAATAGTTAGATCATTTAAAATAATTGATAATAATAGAGAGTGTATCCATATAATTTTATTTTTAGAGTGTGAAAATTTATTAGAAGATCAGCTGATAAAGGTATTTTTATTTTCACATTTACAGAAGTATGTTTATTATACTAATAGGGAATACTTTATTTAAGATAGATCACAGTCAATCAATAAAAGAATATTTTTCAAAGAAATGGATTATACTATGATGTAATATTAACTGTTGGGCTATGAAAGTTTGTTAATATTGGAACGACTTTAATACTTAGTGTGATAATATATTTGTACAGCATTGAGTACTGCATGTGTATATTTGCTGTAAATGATTTTATAGTCATAAATAATAATTTAAGACGACTTGTTCTGGTTTCTTAGATGTATTCAGCTCTTAAAATAAAATGAACTAGGATATAAAATATTTTTAGAAAATTTGCAGTAGACGATAATGTAAGTAGTTATGAGAAAAGAAATAGTAAGTGTAATCAATAAAAATTTAGGAAATGCGATTAATTTGATAGACACAATATCAGATGATATATATATAGATAGTTCCGTTGGACCCTATTATAGTAGTATAGGATCCCATATAAGACATGCTTTAGATTTTTTTGATTGCATTATTAATGGTATACAATCCAATAATATAGATCTAACAGCACGTAAGAGAGATGAAGTGATCTCAACAAATCCTGAAGCAGCCAAACGTAAAATTTCTGAAATACAACAGCATCTTGTTTCTTTTATAGGAGTAAATACTGATTATTTATTACATGTAACAGATAACTTAGGAGACGGTAAAGAGACAATTATGTATACACTTGAAAGTGTTTTAGCGCAAGCTAATACTCACGCCACACACCACTATGCAATTATAAGTTATATGTTACAAACGCTAGGCGTGGAAGCTGTTATTGAAGGTTTTGGGTATAACCCTTCTACACCAGTACCTAAAAGAGAAGGGATATGATTTTTTTTATTAATCATTGAATAGGGCTTTCATAAACATTTTTATTCCTTTGAAACCAAAATAAATAGCTGCTATGAACAAGATTATCCCTATTCCTAAGATAGGAATATACAAGGGATGGTCTTGATTTTTAAAGGAAGAGTTGAGAATTATAGGTGCTGTTATCAATAGAACTAGTGTACCTCCCATTAATTTAATTCCTGTAACTAGCTTTTCTTTATTAGTGTGCATGATGTCCATCTATTGCTTTACGTACACTTCCGTATGTTATTAATAATTTTTTTGCTTCTTTTTCAGATATATCAAGTGAAGTCATAATCATATTAGTTCCTCGCTTGACTAGCTTCTCATTACTAAGTTGCATGTCTACCATTTTATTTCCTTTGATATGTCCAAGCTTAATCATTGATGCTGTAGAGATCATATTGAGAACCAACTTTTGAGCCGTTCCAGCCTTCATACGTGAACTACCTGTTATAAATTCTGGACCTACTACTGGTACAATAGGTAACATAGCTGTTAATGCTAGTGGACTTCCTTCATTACAAGTAATACAAGCGGTAACAATTCCCTTCTCATTACATTTTTTAAGTGCACTAATGACATACGGTGTAGTTCCTGATGCTGCAATACCGATTACAATATCTTTCTTAGTGATATTATTTGATTTAAGATCTTCCCAGCCTTGGTCTTTACTGTCTTCAGCAAACTCTACAGCGTTTCTTATCGCGTGATCACCACCGGCAATTAAGCCAATTACTGTTTCTGGCGAGACCCCAAAAGTAGGCGGGCACTCACTTGCATCTACAACGCCTAAGCGACCGCTAGTTCCTGCTCCCATGTAAAATAACCTTCCACCTTTCTCTAGTTTTGAGACGATAGCGTTTACTAGGTTTTCAATGTGTGGGATTACTTTTTCAACGGCATTTGCTACTGTTTTATCTTCCTTGTTAATATTTGAAAGAAGCTCCTGAGTAGTCATCTCCTCCAGATTATTGTAGTGCGAATCCTGTTCTGTTGTTCTTATAAATGTCACTGTCTATTGTTTTATATTAGGTAAAGGTACAGCGTTTCTTTTTATCTTATGTTTGAGTATTACTATTTATGCTATCTTTCTGTTATATAGTGGATTAAGGTGTTTATTTTTTTATTTCGCGAAAGCATCATTTAATTCGAATAAAATTTAACCTGTATCCGTTGTATGACTACCTTTCAAATGTTAACTTTGTGTTACGTAGTAAATGTAAACATGTTATGAGTAGTCTTTCTAATGTTGTGGATTCTCTTGAAAATAGAGTCGCTACTTTGTTAAAAAAATACGAAGATGTGAAGCAAAAGCGGGTAGTGCTGGAAACAGAGCTTACCGTAATGCAACAAGAAAATAAACAGCTGAGAGACGCTATTGTGGCGAGTGAACAGAAGGTAAAGACTCTTAAAACGGCAAATGCATTACTAGGCAGTAACGATTACAAAAGGGAAACTAAATTGAAGATAAACGCTTTAGTACGTGAGATTGATACATGTATTGCATCACTGGCTGAATAATTATGGCAGACAAACTTAAAATTAAATTGTCTATTGCAGATCGCGTGTACCCACTTACCATAGACCCAGCTCAAGAAGAAGGGTTACGTAAGGCTACAAAGGAGATTGAAGCAATGGTAAAACAATTTGAACAGAGTTATGCCGTTAGAGATAAGCAAGATGTACTTGCGATGTGCGCATTACAATTTGCTTCAAAAGTTACCCAGAAAACTATAAATGAAGACTCTCTTAGTGATGAGACAGCTGCTAGATTACAGCATCTAGTGACACTCCTCGATGAGAGCTTAATATAAACGTTCTTTACATACACAGCATATTACTGCCTGCATTGGATATTTTTTTGATAAACTCAACAGTTATTTTTTATAAAGAGTGACTCTAAGTTGTAAAAGCATGCCGTTACTAGACTTGTCTAGGTAGACGGAACCTTGATCAGCTTTCTAGCTCTAATCCTTACTATTAGGAGTTTATACAAAATGCACTTCTAATGCAGGCTTTTTTATATCTCATCGTGAGATGTTAAGGTTGTAAAACCTTATAAATCAACCATTAGTATTGCCCTTGTGGCATTAAAAAATATTTACTAGAATTATGGAACATAATGCACTCTTGTTCATCGTAGGTGTGATTGCACTAGCTTTAGGCTTTCTTATAGCAAAAATGCTAGAACGCAACAACGCATCGCAGATTATCAAACGCGCTAAGAAAAGCGCCCAAGGCATTTTAAAAGAGGCAACTTCTGATGGAGAGTCCCTTAAAAAGGATAAAATATTACAAGCAAAAGAAAAATTTATAGAGCTTAAATCTGAACATGAGAAAGTAATATTATCTCGTGATAAAAAAATGAATGATGCAGAGAAGCGAGCTAGAGATAAGGAATCTCAAGTAAGTGGAGAGTTATCAAGAAATAAAAAATTAAATCAATCTCTAGAAGATAAGATTAAAGATTACGATAAGCGTTTAGAATATGTAGATAAGAAAAAGGCAGAAGCAGAGAAGATGCACGAGAGTTCTGTCCAGCAACTTGAAGTCATTTCTGGACTTTCTGCCGAAGAAGCAAAAAGTCAACTCGTAACCACGCTTAAAGATCAAGCTAAGGCAGATGCCATGAAGCACGTTCAAACTGCTATCGAAGAGGCAAAAATGACGGCAGAGCAGGAAGCGAAGAAGATTATCATAAATACGATACAGCGCATAGGAACAGAAGAGGCGGTAGAAAATTGTGTATCTGTCTTTAATCTAGAAAGTGATGACGTAAAAGGTAGAATCATTGGTCGTGAAGGACGTAACATACGAGCTATAGAAGCTGCAACAGGTGTTGAGATTATTGTGGATGATACTCCTGAGGCAATCATACTTTCTTGTTTTGACAGTGTACGCCGTGAGGTAGCTCGTCTTTCTCTTCACAAACTTGTTACAGATGGTCGTATTCACCCAGCACGTATAGAAGAAGTTGTCCAAAAAACGACAAAACAGATAGAACAAGAAATAGTTGAAGTAGGCAAGCGCACGGTGATCGACTTAGGAATACACGGTTTACATCCAGAGCTTATTAAAGCTGTAGGCCGTATGAAGTATCGATCTTCTTATGGACAAAACTTACTACAACACAGTAGAGAGGTAGCAAAGCTTTGTAGTGTGATGGCAGCAGAACTTGGTGTAAATGCAAAGCTTGCTCGTAGAGCAGGGCTTCTTCATGACATAGGTAAAGTGCCAGATACAGATACGGAAACTCCACACGCAATCTTAGGAATGCAATGGGCAGAAAAATATGGAGAAAAGCCAGACGTTTGCAACGCCATAGGAGCTCACCACGACGAAATAGAGATGACTAGTTTGTTATCACCTATCGTTCAAGTTTGTGACGCTATAAGTGGAGCACGTCCAGGAGCACGTCGTCAGGTATTAGACTCATATATACAGCGTCTTAAAGATCTTGAAGAAATCGCTTTTGGATTCCAAGGTGTTCAAAAAGCTTATGCTATTCAAGCAGGACGTGAATTAAGGGTTATTGTAGAAAGTGAAAAGGTTAATGACGATAAAGCTTCATCTTTATCATTTGAGATTTCGCAAAAAATACAAACTGATATGACCTATCCAGGTCAAGTTAAAGTTACAGTGATACGCGAGACAAGAGCAGTAAATATTGCAAAGTAATTTTAAAAAAATTATGATTTTATCAGAAAGCCTGTACAATTTGTACAGGCTTTTTTTGATTATAATGGAACCTATTAACATTTAGGAATTCATAATATGTGTTTTAATTTTTGAGATATCAATAGTTAAACCTTGTAATCATGCTTAATTATTTAAAAATTAGGTTTTTTTTATAATTAGCTTTAAAATTTTGCCCCTAGCTCACATAAGTTCTTATCTTTAAGACAAATTATGGATAACATTATCGCACATATCTTAAAAGTCATTACAGCATTTCTTGCTGTTAGACCTGCTATGCGATTAATTCCTGTTCCCGCACGACGCTTTCGCCGCCGCCCGTAAGGGTAGCTCATTATATAGGGATGGTAGGTGAGTCCTATCCCATTTTCCACAAAAGGAACCGTCTCATTATCAATATATATTAACTTAAATCATCGCTATGCAAATTGTTGTAGCCACGATCTCACATACACCATACGCTCAGATTATTTGTGATACCATCGCAGAGTCGTCTAAAGTGCGTGGTACAGGAATCGCTCGTAGAACCCCAGAATATGTTATCTCAAAGATGGAAGCAGGAAATGCTGTCATCGCTTTAGATGGAGACGTATTTGCAGGCTTTTGTTATATAGAAGCTTGGGGACATGAAAAATTTATTGCCAACTCTGGTCTTATTGTTCACCCAGACTTCAGGGGACAAGGACTTGCCAAAAAAATTAAAGGAGAAATATTTACGCTTTCGCGAAAGCGGTATCCAGACGCAAAGATTTTTGGGATTACTACCGGTCTTGCTGTGATGAAGATTAATAGTGAGCTAGGCTATAAACCTGTAACGTTTTCTGAACTTACTACAGATGAAAGCTTCTGGAAAGGCTGTCAGACTTGTAAAAACTTTGATGTACTCACTCGCACGGAGCAAAAGATGTGCTTGTGTACAGGTATGCTTTATGATCCATCAAAACAATCTACATCTAGAGAAAAAAATACTGTAAAAGGACCTGTATTTAATAGGTTAAAACAAATAAAGGAAAAGTTATTCCTTAAAAAAAATAAGTAATGAAAAAGTTAATCTTAGCATACTCAGGAGGTCTGGACACTAGTTATTGTGTAAAATATTTTACAGCAGAACTTGGGTATGAGGTTCACGCAGTAAGTGTAAATACAGGTGGATTTACAGATCAAGAAATCGCAAATAACAAAGAGAAAGCGCTTGCATTAGGAGCTACATCATATACAAATATAGATGCCGTAGCTACGTTTTATGATGCGGTGGTAAAGTATCTCATTTTTGGTAATGTACTTAAGAACAACAGTTACCCACTTTCTGTAAGTGCAGAGCGCATCGTGCAAGCTATCGAAATTGCAAATTTTGCCAAAGAACAAAATGCAGATGCCATTGCTCATGGTAGTACTGGTGCTGGTAATGATCAAGTGCGTTTTGATATGACGTTCCAGACCATTGTGCCAGAGTTAGAAATAATCACTCCAATAAGAGATCAAACGCTTTCGCGAAAGCAGGAAATCGATTACTTACAGAGTCACGGTATCTCATGGTCTTGGGAGAAAGCACAATACTCGATAAATCAAGGTTTGTGGGGTACGAGTGTAGGAGGAGCTCAAACACTCACGTCTCATCAAGCACTTCCAGAAGATGCATATCCTAGTCAGCTAGAAGCTAGTGATGCTCAAACCATAAAGGTGGAGTTTAAAAATGGAGAGCCTATCTCTCTAAATGGTATCACACTTTCACCAGTTGCAGTGATTGAAAAACTAGAGCTCATAGCAAAAACTTATGCTATAGGACGCGGGATGCATGTGGGAGATACTATTATAGGAATAAAAGGTAGAGTAGGTTTTGAAGCTGCAGCACCCAAAATTATTCTAGAAGCTCACCGTACCCTAGAAAAGCACACGCTTTCAAAATGGCAATTGCAACATAAAGAAAATGTCGCTTTGTGGTATGGGACTCACTTACACGAGGGATTATACCTAGAGCCAGTAATGAGAGATTTTGAAGCCTTCTTGCAAAGCAGCCAGCATACAGTGACGGGAGAGGTAGAGTTGATATTGCATCCATATAGATTTGAGGTAGTAGGTATCACATCAGATTATGACCTTATGCAATCTAAGGTGGCGAGTTACGGGGAAGAAAACCAAGGCTGGACCGCTGCCGAAGCAAAAGGTTTTATAAAAATATTAGGTAACCAGTCTAGAATCATAGCAAACCAAAACAAATGAAAACTATAGGAATCATAGGTGGTGCAGGTTATACTGCTGGCGAGCTCATTAGACTGCTTATTCATCACCCAGAAGTGCAGATAGATTTTATATACAGCACGAGTAATGCAGGTAATACTTTAGGTATGGTACATCAAGATCTTGCTTATGTAAATCTCGCTTTTACAAGTGAGGTAAATATAAACGTCGATGTAGTTTTTTTATGCCTAGGTCATGGTAACTCTGGTAAGTTTCTTGAGCAATATCGCTTTTCTTCAAGCACTAAGATTATTGATTTGAGTAATGAATTTAGACTTAATGACAATACTATTTTTCAAGATAGAGTTTTTGTATACGGCCTACCGGAAATTAATAAAGAGGCCATTAGAAATGCACATAATATTGCAAATCCTGGCTGCTTTGCTACAGCAATACAGCTTGCGTTATTACCACTTGCGAGTGCTTCCCTTCTCACACAAGACGTACACATCAATGCGGTAACAGGTGCTACTGGCGCTGGAGTAAAACCTAGTGCAACTACTCATTTTGGGTGGAGAGATAATAATTTTTCACATTATAAGGCATTCAGTCATCAGCATCTTGGGGAGATCGGAGAGTCTGTTGTCCAGCTACAAGAAGATTTTGATAAGGAGCTTCATTTTATACCACAGCGAGGTAATTTTTCTAGAGGGATTTTTGCAACTGCCTACACCTATTTTGAGGGTACAATTGAAGACGCATACTCTCTTTATGAGGATTTTTATAAGGATTCCGCTTTCGCGAAAGCTGTAAAAACTCCTTTACACCTTAAACAAGTCATAAATACAAACTACTGTTTTATTCATTTAGAAAAACACGGAAGCAAACTATTAATCACAAGTGTGATAGATAATCTACTCAAAGGTGCAAGTGGCCAAGCCGTAGAAAATATGAATTTAATGTTTGGGTGGAAACAAGATACTGGACTACAGTTAAAAGCGAGTTATTTCTAATAGATAATATTTTAAAAATATGAAAATAGCAATCATAGGAACCGGAAATTTAGGACTAGCTATTGCAAAGGGGCTTATAACTAATAATACAGTAACAAGTTTATACCTTACTAAAAGAGATGTCTCGAGCATCGCTCAGTGGGATGCTTATAAAGAAGTTACTGTTACGAGTGATAATCGCGAGGCTGTGTTACAAAGTGATATTCTCATTTTTGCAGTACAACCTGGTCATTTTTCTACTATTCTAGAAGAAATTAAAGAGCTACTCACAGAGAAGCATATCATCATATCTACGATAACAGGTTTTAAAGTTCCTCAAATCGCAGCTATTGTAGGAGATGATCAATTTATTATACGTGCCATGCCTAATACGGCGATTGCAGTAGGACAGAGCATGACCTGCTTATGCAGTAATACTGTAGGTGAGAAACGCATAGCCATTGCAGAGTCCATATTTAATAAACTAGGGACAACGCTTATCATACCAGAGTCTCAAATGCAAGCAGCAACTGTGATTTGTGCGAGTGGTATAGCCTTCTGGATGCGTTTAATACGAGCAACTACACAAGGAGCCATACAGTTAGGTTTTGATGCACAAGAAGCACAAGGTCTCGCAATGCAAACGTGCCTAGGAGCAGCGAGTCTCGTTATTAAATCTGGAAATCACCCAGAAGCCGAAATTGATAAAGTAACCACACCAAAGGGATGTACGATAGAAGGACTCAACGAGATGGAGCATGCTGGCTTAAGCTCTTCCCTAATAAAGGGAATTGTGGCAAGCTATCAAAAAATAAATAGTATCAAATAATACAAAATAAAGATTATGAAATTATTTGATGTATATCCTCTCTATGATGTTACACCTGTTAAGGCTCAAGGGTGCTATGTATATGATGATCAAGGCACGGCATACTTAGATTTATACGGGGGTCATGCTGTTATTTCTATAGGTCATGGTCACCCTCATTATATAGAAAAATTAAAGAAGCAAATGGACGCTATTAGTTTTTACTCAAATGCTGTTCAAAATCCTCTACAGCTGGCGGTAGCTCAAAAGCTAGGAGCACTCTCTGGTTGCGGTGACTATAATTTGTTTTTTTGTAACTCAGGCGCAGAGGCAAATGAAAATGCGTTAAAAGTTGCCTCTTTTGATACAGATAGGAGTCGCGTTGTAGCCTTTAAAAATAGCTTTCATGGGAGGACTTCGGCGGCAGTCGCCGCCACAGATAATCTTACCATTATTGCACCTATTAATGCACAACATAAAGTCTCTTTACATGATCTAGGCGATACGCTGCAATTAGAAAAAACCTTACAAAAAGGGGATTGCTGTGCAGTTATCTTAGAATTTATACAAGGCGTAGGAGGTCTGGATGAGTCTACTGAGGTATTTTATAGTGAAGTGGCAGCTTTGTGTACAAAGTTCGGAGTTAAACTCATAGCAGACGAGGTGCAATCTGGCTTTGGTAGAACTGGAGATTTCTTTGCATTTCAAAAATATAAAATTACACCAGACATAATTACCATTGCAAAAGGTATGGGTAATGGATTTCCTGTGGGCGGTGTGCTCGTACATAAAAGTATGGAAGCTCGTTACGGGATGCTGGGAACGACTTTTGGCGGTAATCACCTTGCGTGTGCGGCCACGCAAGCTGTGCTAGAAGTAATTGAAAAGGAGGAATTGATGCATCATGCGCTAGAAATGGAAACTTATTTTAGAGAGAAGGCTAGTAAGCTAGGAGATCAAGTAATTGTAAAAGGTCGTGGTCTCATGCTAGGGCTTGATGTGGGTTATGACGTGAGTTCTCTGCGCAAAAAGCTTATTTATAATCATCATATTTTTACTGGAGGAGCAAAAAATAAGCATGTCCTGAGAATACTACCTCCTTTAACAGTGACAAAGCAACATTTTGATGAATTTTTTAATGCATTAAAGCAAGAGCTATGAAACATTACCTATCTATTCATGATATTCCAGATATAAATATGGCGATTAAAGAAGCGCTATATATGAAGGAGTATCCATACGCTTTCGCGAAAGCGGGAAAACATAAAACCCTAGGCTTACTCTTTTTTAACTCAAGCTTACGTACGCGTTTAAGCACAGAAAAGGCAGCTAAAAATCTAGGAATGGAAACAATGACCCTCAATGTAAATAGCGATAGCTGGCAACTTGAGTTTGAAGATGGCACTGTGATGGATGCCAGTAAAGCAGAACATATCAAAGAAGCAGCACAAGTACTTGCTCAATATTGTGATATACTAGCAGTACGTGCTTTCCCTGGTCTTAAGAATAAAATAGAAGATGAGCTTGAGGTAATTATGAGTGCTTTTGTAAAGAATGCAGGTATTCCTATTGTAAACTTAGAGAGTAGCACAGCACATCCCTTGCAAGGTTTTACGGATGCTATGACCATCCATGAACTAACAGAAAGGTGTCGCTTAGAACACAGAAAACCTAAGGTGGTACTTACCTGGGCTCCACATCCTAACCCTTTACCACATGCCGTAGCAAATACCTTTGTACAAACGATGCAGCGAGCAGCAGTAGAGTTTGTAATCACAAATCCCAAAGGCTATGATCTCAGCCCAGAAATAATAAAAGAAACTCCTGTGACACATAATCAAGAAAAAGCTTTAAAAGATGCAGATATTGTTTATGTAAAAAACTGGAGCAGTTATGAAACGTATGGTAAGGTTCTCAATAAAGATAGCGACTGGATGATCACACCTGAAGCATTAGTAAAAACTAATGATGCTAAGGTGATGCATTGTTTACCGGTGCGCAGGAACGTGGTCATAGCAGATGGAGTTCTGGACAGTAGATCAAGTGCAGTGATACAGCAAGCAGGAAATAGAACTTGGGCGGCACAATGGGTGCTTAAAAGAATTTTAGATAATGATAAATAAACAGCAGCTTACTGTAATAAAAATAGGAGGAGATATTGTGGACGATAATGCGCTACTCGGCGCTTTTTATACCCAATTCAAATCGTTAAAGGGTCCTACGATTCTTATACATGGTGGAGGAAACAGAGCTTCAACCTTGCAAGAGCAGCTTGGTCATTCCCCCATTAAAGTAGATGGCAGGAGAGTGACAGATCTCGCTGCGCTAGAGATTGTAACCATGGTATATGCAGGACTTCTTAATAAGAAACTAGTAGCAGGTTTACAAGCAAAAGGAACAAATGCTATAGGTCTCTCTGGTGCAGATGGGGATGCGATACGAGCACACAAACGCGAAGTAACCACTGTAGATTATGGCTTTGTGGGAGATATAGACCGAGTGAATGTGAGTTTTATAAATGACTTGTTGCTAGATGGTAAAATTCCCGTGTTCTCGGCAATTACACATGATGGCAATGGACAATTGCTCAATACAAACGCAGATACTTTAGCTGCCAAAATTGCAATGGCCATGAGCTCCTTATATAATACCCAATTATTTTACTGCTTTACAAAACCAGGTGTTTTACAGGATGTTACTAATGATCAATCCCTAGTAACACGTATAGATAAAGGACTTTACAAAGAGATGCTAGCAGCGGGACAGATTGTGGCGGGTATGATTCCTAAGCTAGAGACGGCTTTTCAAGCGCTAGCGCAAGGCGTAGTGAGAGTGCACCTAGGCAAAGTAGATATGCTGGGAGATAACGCCATTAAACACACTACATTATGTCTTTAAATCAACAAGTTAACGAGGCTGTACAATTACTTCAATCTTTAATTGAGACGCAGAGTTTTTCAAGTGAAGAGGATGGCACTGCCTTACTTATAAAAGACTGGCTAGAAGAAAGGGGAGTTACGCTTTCGCGAAAGCGTAATAACATCTATGCTTTTAATAAAGAGTATGACGCCTCAAAACCATTATTGCTGCTCAACTCGCATCACGATACTGTAAAACCTAATAAAGGATACACTCGAGATCCGTATAATGCAGCAATTAGAGACGGTAAATTATACGGATTAGGTAGTAATGATGCTGGAGCAAGCCTTGTGGGATTACTAACGGCGTTTGTTCACTTTTATAAGCGAGAACATCTATCTCATAATATTGTTATTGTTGCCTCTGCCGAAGAGGAATCTAGCGGCCCAAATGGACTTAATAGTATGCTTGAACATTTGCCAGAAATAGACGTAGCCATTGTAGGCGAGCCTACGCTTATGAATCTCGCCATTGCCGAGAAAGGGCTTGTAGTCTTTGACGCAGTTGTAAAAGGGACTGCAGGTCACGCGGCACATATTAAAGAAAATATGGCTATTTATAATTGTATAAAAACGTTACAGTGGTTTGAGAACCTCACTTTTGATAAAGTGTCAGACACGCTAGGATCTACAAAAGTTACTATTACTCAAATCAATGCAGGCACACAACACAATGTGGTGCCTAGCCAAGTAGAATTGGTTATTGACGTGAGAGTAAATGAACATTACAGCAATCAAGAAATTGCCGATTTTATGATAGAAAATGCTCTCTGTGATAGCATACAGCCAAGGTCATTACGATTAAATAGTTCACGCATACCTAAAGAACACAAACTTGTACAATCTGGAATCGCTGTGGGCAGAGAGACTTATGGGTCCCCTACACTTTCTGACCAAGCGTGTCTATCTTGTCCATCCTTAAAGTTAGGGATAGGTGACAGTACTCGCTCCCACATGGCAAACGAGTTTGTGTATGTGCATGAGATAGAGGAAGGAATAGCGTTATATATTGAGCTACTAGAAAAATTTTTAACTACATAAATTAAAGAAGGTCAAAATACCATTTACAGGAGCGTACCTTTATAACAATACACCTATGAAACTCTGGGAAAAAGGAATACCAACAGATCAAAAAATAGAAGCGTTTACCGTAGGTAACGATCGTGAGATAGATATACACATTGCAAAGTACGATCTACTTGCGAGCAAGGCACATGCAACAATGCTAGCCACTGTAGGATTACTGTCACAAGGAGAGAGCGAGCAATTAAATAGGCAGTTAGATGTTATGCTCCAGCAAGAGCAGGAAGGAAATTTTATTATAGAAGGAGTTTTTGAGGATGTACATTCTAAAATAGAAAGTGACCTTGTAAAAGCGCTGGGTGATACTGGTAAAAAAATACATACCGCTAGATCTCGTAATGATCAAGTTCTTGTAGCATTAAATTTATATTTTAAAGCAGAGTTGTCACATATTACACAAGGTGTAGAGAAGCTATTTACAACGCTTCTTAAACTTGCAGAGACTCATGAAAATGCTTTGCTTCCAGGCTATACGCATCTTCAAGTGGCAATGCCTTCTTCTTTTGGACTGTGGTTCTCTGCCTATGCAGAGGTACTTATTGATGATCTTTATTTACTCAAAGCAGCACAAAAGGTTGTAGATCAAAATCCGCTAGGGAGTGCTGCAGGTTATGGCTCTAGTTTTCCTATAGATAGGGAGATGACAACCAAAGAGCTTGGATTTGCCGATTTAAAATATAACGTAATCGCAGCGCAACTTTCAAGAGGAAAATCTGAACGTACGGTAACGCAAGCAGTTGCAAATATTGCAAATACCTTAAGTCGCTTTGCGATGGATATATGTTTGTACTGCTCTCAAAACTTCGGTTTTATCAAGTTTCCAGATGCGCTCACTACGGGTAGCAGTATTATGCCGCACAAAAAGAATCCAGACGTATTTGAACTGCTTCGCGGTAAGTGTAACCAGTTGCAAGCCATACCGCAAGAAATGATTATGATTACTAATAATCTCCCTAGTGGCTATCATCGAGATTATCAGCTGCTTAAAGAAAATGCTATAAAGTCTGTTGAGGATCTTAAAGTGGTGCTAGATATTTTTGAATTTTCGATAGCGCAAGTAGAAGTGCAGGATGTAAATCTTAATGATGATAAGTACCAGCACCTTTTTACAGTTGATGCGATTAATGATCTTGTGACGGCAGGTGTACCTTTTAGAGAAGCTTATAAACAAGTAGGGGAGCAGGTAGAAAATGGTTCTTTTGCAGCGGGTAACACTAAGGAACATTCACATCTAGGAAGTATTCACAATCTAGGATTAGATAAAATCAAAGTAAAATTTGATAAGGCATTTAACTCATGAAATTTATACTACATGGACTTTTGTAATATCATATCTTAGCCTTCTATGAGCGGTATAAAAAACTTTTTACGATCACTACTTGAAATCTTAGAAAACGTATATGAAAACTCTCGTAAATCGGGTAGAAAACGGACTTGGCATCAGCACGTGGTTCCCTATGAAGGAGACTGGGCAGTAAGACGGGAAGGAAACAAGCGCATTACCTCTAAGCATAAAAAGCAAATTACTGCCATAAATAAAGCAAAAAGTATCGCTCGCAAGCGCAATGCAGATGTAATTATACATCGTGCAGGTGGCGGCATACGCGAGCGTATAGGATATGATTAGATAATAGTACTCTGTCCTGCGTGTATGTTTTTAAAATTACGATTTGTATCTTCTGGATTAAGAATATAGTCTGCTATAAAATCGCCCACTTTTGATGTACTAAGCGGTTTCTTTGGATTAAGGTCTTCTGTAGAGAAGCCTAATTCTAGTGATTTCTCTACAGCTTGTTCAACACGTGTTGCTTCCTCTTGCAAGCCTAGATGTCTTAATAACATGGCAGCAGAGAGAATAGAAGCCAGCGGATTTGCAATTCCCTTACCAGTTGCCTGTGGATACGAACCATGAATGGGTTCAAAAAGGGCATTTTTGTTACCTACAGAGGCAGACGCTAGAAGTCCTATAGAACCACCTATAACGCTAGCTTCGTCAGATATAATATCACCAAATAAGTTTTCTGTTAAGATCACATCAAACTGTTTTGGGTTTAAAATCATTTGCATTGCTGCATTATCTACAAAAAGAAAATCTAGCGCTACGTCTGGATATTCTTTTCCAATTTTTGTTACCGTTTTTCTCCAGAGTCTGGAAGTTTCCAGCACATTAGCCTTGTCTACAAGCGTGAGTTTTTTACGTCTTTTTTGGGCTTCTTTAAATGCAAGATGTGTAATTCTTGAAATTTCTTCTACAGAGTAAGAGCATCCGTCTGTGGCGACTAGGCCATCATCACTGAGGTGTTTTTCTCCAAAATATATTCCTCCAGTGAGTTCGCGATAGATTGTCATATCTGCACCAGAGATAATCTCTCTTTTTAATGGAGAATTATCTATTAATTGCTCGTAAGCCTTTACAGGTCTAATATTGCAAAATAAGCCTAGCGATTTACGTAAACGCAGTAAACCTTGTTCTGGGCGAACTTTGGCCGTGGGGTCATTATCATATTTAGGATGTCCTATTGCTCCAAATAATATTGCGTGCGACTGTTCACAAATATCGATGGTGTCCTCGGGAAGTGGATTCCCTGTAGCATCTATAGCACAAGCTCCCATCAGTGCTTCGGTATACGTAAAGTGATGTCCGTATTCATCTGCCACCGCTTCTAGTGCTTTTTTTGCTTGAGCAGTAACTTCTGGGCCTATCCCGTCTCCAGGTATGATTGCAATATTAAAATCCATAATGTGTGTTTGAATTATGTACTGAATCCCCGCCTTAGAAAGCGAGGATCTAATAACCATTTATATAATATATGCTTTAAAAAATTGTTCGTTCTTTTTCAAAAGCTTCTATTTCATTTTTTTTACTCAATAGAAAATCTATATCGTCATATCCATTAAGCATACATACTTTCTTGTATGGATCTATGTCAAATTCCGCTTTTTCGAAAGCGGTATCAACCACTTGTTTTTCTAGATCTACAGTAATGGGTAATTCTGGATTTGCTTCAATACCCGCTAGTAGTTCCTTAAGAAATTCTGGGGTTACTTGAATAGGAAGTAACCCATTGTTAAGGGCATTACCTTTAAAAATATCTGCAAAAAAACTTGAGATGACTACTTTAAATCCATAGCCCACTATTGCCCAAGCGGCATGCTCACGGCTAGAACCACAACCAAAGTTATCTCCAGCTACTAGAATTTGTGCTCCAGCATATTGTGGGTTATTTATAGGGAAACTCGCATCCAGTGTTCCGTCCTTTGTAAAACGCCAGTCCCTAAAAACGTTATCGCCAAATCCTTTCTTATCTGTTGCCTTCAAGAAGCGTGCAGGTATGATCTGGTCTGTATCTATATTTTCTATAGGTAGCGGTACGGCGGTACTTATGAGCTTTATAAATTTTTCCATTAGGCTACAATTTCTTTTGTGACATCTACTATTTTACCTGCTATTGCTGTTGCTGCTGCGACAAGTGGAGAGGCTAGTATGGTTCTCGCTCCTTGACCTTGGCGGCCTTCAAAATTTCTATTTGAGGTAGAAACACAGTACTCTCCCGCGGGAATTTTATCATCATTCATCGCAAGACAGGCTGAACAGCCAGGCTGCCGTAAAGCAAACCCAGCCTCTTCAAACACCTCTTTAAGCCCCTCTTCTTCAAGTTGCTTTGCTACTTGTTGTGAGCCAGGTACGAGCCAGGCATTCACATTTGTAGCTTTATGTTTTCCGCGCACGTATGCAGCGGCTATTCTAAAATCTTCTATCCTTGAGTTTGTACAACTTCCTATAAATACATAATTAATGGGTGTGTCTAATAACTGATCACCACCATTAAAATTCATATACTCAAGCGCCTTCTCAAAGGTCATATCTCCTTTTTCAGGGATATTTCCATTTATTTTTATACCCATTCCTGGATTTGTACCGTAGGTGAGCATAGGTGCGATATCTTCGGCATCAAAGTGGTATTCTTTGTCAAAAGTGGCATCTTGATCTGTAGGGAGTGTTTTCCAGTAGGATACCGCTTTCGCGAAAGCGTCACCTTGCGGAGCAAATTTGCGTCCTGCTATATAATCAAACGTGGTCTGGTCTGGGGCAATCATACCACCGCGAGCACCCATCTCGATACTCATATTACATACGGTCATGCGGCCTTCCATACTCATTTCCTCAAATACGTTACCTGCATACTCACAGAAATATCCAGTACCGGCATTAGTGCCTAACTTTGAAATAATATATAAAATCACATCTTTAGGAGACACATGTGGGGCGAGTTTTCCATGTACAGAAACACGCAGACTTTTAGGTTTGTTGAGTAACAGACTTTGACTAGCAAATACTTGCCCTACCTGGCTGGTCCCTATACCAAATGCAATAGTACCAAAGGCTCCGTGGGTTGAGGTGTGACTATCGCCACATACCATGGTCATTCCAGGTTGTGTGATGCCCAGCTCTGGCGCCATTACGTGTACAATGCCATTATATTCGTGACCAAGGCCGTATAGTGTGATATTGTGTTTATTGCAGTTTTCTGTAAGTTGTTGTAATTGATTACGAGACATCTCATCTTTAATAGGAAGATGCTGGTTTTCTGTAGGCGTATTATGATCTGCTGTGGCAACTATTTGATCTGGACGCGCTACGGTAATACCTCGTTCTTCCAGCTCATTAAATGCCTGCGGACTGGTTACCTCGTGTATTAAGTGCTTGTCAATGTATAAAATTTGTGGCCCGTTATCAATAGTATCAATCACGTGAGCATCCCAGACTTTATCAAATAGTGTTTTTCCCATGTTGTTGTGTTGCGCTAGTAAGTACTTTATAAGTTAAGGTTGAGTTTTACTATATAAGTACACCAGCTTTAAACTGTATGCGATCCATGATGATATGGATATCATTATCTTTTACTTCCTTTTGTCTATCTGCAATGGTTAAAAACTGCTTGTATGCGGCATCTAGTTGTACTTTTGTTAATTCATAACCTACCTTTTTAGAGCGATAAGCCAGTGCAGCTCTACCGCTTCTTGCTGTAAGGATGATGGAAGTTTCATTGACACCTACATCTTTAGGATTCATAATCTCATAGGTGTCTCTGTTTTTAATCATACCGTCTTGATGGATACCAGAGCTATGTGCAAATGCATTTGCGCCTACGATTGCTTTGTTAGGCTGTACCACCATACCCATTTTATCACTTACCATTCGGCTTGTGTCAAAAAGGAGTTGGGTATTTATGTCTGTATGAAGATTAAGTGTAGGATGTTGTTTGAGAATCATCACTACTTCTTCTAGAGAAGTGTTACCTGCACGCTCTCCTATACCGTTTATGGTACATTCTATTTGTCTCGCTCCATTTATAACACCTGCAATACTATTTGCAGTAGCAAGACCTAGATCATTATGACAGTGGCAAGAAAGAATGACGTTTTCTATACCTTTCACGTTTTCACGCAAGTATTTAATTTTTGCACCATACTCATCTGGTAAGCAATAGCCAGTGGTGTCTGGAATATTGAGAACAGTAGCTCCTGCTGCGATTACTTTTTCTAGTACGCGAGCAAGAAAGGCGTTATCTGTGCGCCCAGCATCTTCTGCATAAAACTCTACATCATCCACAAAATTTTTAGCGTAAGCGGTTGCCTTAACGGCGCGCTCAATAATTTGTTCTGGAGTAGCATTAAACTTATACTTCATGTGCGACTCACTAGTACCTATACCCGTGTGTATTCTGGGTCTTACCGCATACTTGAGCGCTTGTGCCGCTACTTCTATGTCTTTTTCTACGGCACGAGTGAGACCGCACACCGTTGCATTTTTAACAAGTTTTGAGATCTCTTCGACAGAGGTAAAATCTCCAGGGGATGAAATAGGGAATCCTGCCTCAATAACATCTACCCCTAGAAGGTCTAGACGCTCTGCTATTGTGAGCTTTTCCTTTTTGTCTAATTTACAACCAGGAACTTGCTCTCCGTCTCTAAGTGTGGTATCAAAAATCTGAACTTTGTCGTTTTGCATAGCATTCATTTGTACACGAATTTATACCTTGCTTATTCTTCATGGAGACGGGTTATGAGGAAGCTTACGATACCAAGGTCTATATGGTGTTAGTTAAAATTTTAATAATCAATTAGTTATGCGAAAAATCATTACAACGCTTAATGATCATAATGATTCTTTATTTATTTTGATAAAGTCATTATCTAAGAGCGAGAAGCGACAGTTTAAACTGTATGTAGGACGACTGGTGGGAAATAGTGATGCAAAATTCTTGCAATTATTTGAGTTTTTAGAAAAAGAGAAATTTTATAATGAAACTACTATTCTAAAATCTGGAATTGTAACTAAAACACAGTTATCTAATCTTAAAGCACATCTTTATAAACAGTTATTAATAAGCCTTCGTCTTACTCCCGCACATCAAAATATACGTGTGCAAATAAGAGAACAATTGGACTTTGCAACCATACTATATCAAAAAGGTTTGTATAAACAAAGCCTTAAAATTCTTGATAAAGCAAAAGGTATGGCGCTAGAGAATGAAGAAAAAAATGTTGCTTACGAGATCGTAGAACTAGAAAAAGTTATAGAGACTCAATATATCACAAGAAGTATATCTACTCGTGCAGATGAGCTCGCGATACAAGCAAAAATGCTAAGTGAGCAAAATGTAATGGCAAGTAAGCTATCTAACCTTTCATTACAATTATATAGTATCATGCTTAAGACGGGTTATGTAAAAAGTGATGCAGAGAAGCAGCGCCTTACAGATTATTTTGATGGACATCTGCCTCAGTATAACTATAACACGCTTAACTTTAGGGAAAAACTATGGTTGTATAAAGCACATCTGTGGTATAGTTTTTTAACGCAAGACTTCTTGACAAGTTATAAGTATGCAGATCGTTACGTACGACTATTTGATGAAAATCCTGTAATGATTAAGCAAAATCCAGTATTTTACCTCAAGGGGCTACATTACTTGCTAGAATCTTTATATTATCTCAAACACGAATCAAAGTTTAAGGAGGCACTCGATAAGCTTACTACAGTAAAAGAAAACCCTAATTTTCCTAAAGGAGATAATCTAGATACACTACTCTTTTTATATAGCTCAAGCAATCGTTTTAATCATAAATTTATGATAGGTAGCTTTAATGACGATGATAATATAGTAAAAGAAGTTCTTACAGGACTAAAATCACCTAAGTATAGAATAGACGAGCATCATGTGATGATATTTTATTATAAGATTGCAAGTCTTTATTTTGGAGCTGGAGATAATTTAAAATGTATCGAGTATTGCCAGAAAATAATTAATACTAATAGTCTTAAAAGCCGTGAGGATCTTATGTGTTTCTCACGCATTCTTAATCTTATCGCTCACTATGAGGCTGGTAAGGATTACCATCTTGAGGCTTTGCTGAGAAGCACCTACAAGTTTTTAATAAAAATGGATGATATGCATGAAGTGCAAAAAGAAATGATAAGATTTGTAAGGAACTTAGGCGATATTTTTCCTCGCGAACTCAAGGCGGCATTTAAAAAATTGCATCATACACTCAAGCAATATGAAAACGACCCTTATGAGCGTAGAGCCTTTTTATATCTAGACGTACTGTCGTGGTTAGAAAGTAAAATAGAAAACATACCTGTAGCAGAGGTGATAAAAAAGAAGGCACTTCAGTCTTTACGATAGTTTACGAGATTTTAATGGCACCAAAGCTACATATTACGAATGAAAAAAAGTACTAAACATATACTAGAAATTAATCTAGCCATGCTCTTTGTGAGTACATCAGGAGTGCTAGGTCGCTACATAGATTTACCGCCAGCAGTGACAATAGGTATACGAGCGTTTGGAGCGATGCTTTTACTGGGTCTTTTTATAAAGTGGAAAGGTTTTTCCTTTAGGCTTGTTCAAAAAGATGTACTCGCCATTGTACTTTCAGGAGTATTTATGGGGCTACACTGGATCACCTATTTCTACTCCTTACAATTATCTAATGTAGCGATAGGAATGTTATCCTTATTTACATATCCTGTAATGACTAGCTTGCTAGAACCGCTATTTTTAAAAACTCAGTTTTCAAAAATGCATTTATTATTAGGAGTACTTGTGTTAATAGGTATTTACTTTCTTGCTCCTACTTTTGATACAGAAAATGATTATTTTCTAGCAATATTAATAGGTTTGTTATCTGCACTATGTTTTGCAATACGCAATCTACTGGTAAAGACAAAAATAGGATCTTATAACGGATCTGTAGTAATGTGGTATCAAACACTCGTGATTGCAATCATGCTTATACCTGGATATTTTATTTTTGATACAGAAGGTTTTGTAGCAGAGCTTCCATATATTGGGTTGCTAGCTCTTGTAACTACTGCCTTGGGGCACACTATGTTTCTGTTCAGCCTTAAACGGTTTTCTGTTACTGCTGCAAGTTTGATGAGTAGTGTACAGCCCATTTATGGAATTATTCTAGGTGTTCTTTTTTTAAATGAGGTACCTGGATGGAGAACAGTTTTGGGAGGTTCTTTAATTTTAGTAAGTGTACTCGTTGAGAGCTTTAGAGCTTCGAGAAATTCATAATTATTATCTACATGCCTTCCACACAATATCTCCCTCTGGAACTTCGGCAGTAAATGTTATTTCTTCCTTTTTTACGGGGTGGGTAAGAGTAAGCTTTCGCGAAAGCAAACTTATACTACCATCTGTATTACTTCTATCAAAACCATATTTAAGATCTCCTTTTATAGGGCAGCCTATCGCCGTGAGTTGTGCGCGTATCTGGTGGTGTCTTCCTGTATGAAGATCTATTTCTAGAAGATAGAAGGTCTTTAATTTTTTAATCACCCTATAGTCCAGAATTGCCTTTTTGCTATCTGGCACTTCGTTTTTATGGGCGTAACTTTTGTTTTGCTTAGGGTTGCGCTTTAGGTAGTGTGTGAGCGTACCACTCTCTGCAGGTGGTGGATTTTTTACAAGTGCCCAATAAGTCTTTTTTGTTTCTCTCTCTGCAAAAGCTTTATTGAGTCTTGGTAGTGCTTTGCTGGTTCTGGCAAAGATCACAATGCCAGAGGTAGGCCTATCTAATCTATGTACAACCCCTAGATAGACGGCTCCAGGTTTGTTGTATTTTAGAGCAATATATTGTTTTACGACCTCACTTAATGGTGCATCTCCAGTTTTATCTCCTTGTACAATGTCACCGCTGCGCTTATTGATCACGATAATGTGATTATCCTCATAAATTACGTTGAGGTTGCCTTCAGTAGAGAGGATATTGTTCATTTAGGATTTTTCTTTTAGGAACCGTACGTATATCATACCATCACTAGTGCATGTAGCTCTGCATAATAGTATGGATATAAGAGCATTTAATTTACTACATTAATACTGCTCATCTTCATTAGGAAAATTCTGAGCTTTTACATCTGTACTATATTGTTCAAATGCTTGTGTCATTTCTGTATGTAAATCCAGATAACGTCTTAAAAAACGTGGGTTAAACTCGTGAGTCATCCCTATCATATCGTGTGTTACTAGTACTTGACCATCCACTCCAGCACCAGCACCTATGCCTATAACTGGAATTGTAAGACTAGCGGCAACCTCTTGCGCTAGTTTTGCAGGAACTTTTTCTAAAACAAGTGCAAAACAACCTGCTTTTTGAAGCATTAAAGCATCTTCTTTTAATTGTTGAGCCTCTTCCTCTTCTTTTGCTCTTACTGTATATGTGCCAAATTTATAGATACTTTGTGGTGTAAGTCCCAGGTGACCCATTACGGGGATTCCCGCATTAAGAATACGCTTGATACTTTCTTTGACCTCTTTTCCACCTTCTAGTTTTATAGAATGTCCTCCAGATTCTTTCATGATACGTATCGCAGATCGCAATGCTTCTTTAGGATCACTCTGGTAGCTCCCAAATGGTAAATCAACCACTACTAATGACCTGTTAATAGCGCGCACAACAGAGGAGGCATGGTAGATCATTTGATCCAGCGTTATGGGTAATGTGGTCTCATGTCCTGCCATTACGTTTGAAGCGCTATCTCCTACGAGGATAACATCTATACCTGCACCATCTACAATCTTTGCCATGGTATAATCATAAGCAGTTAACATTGATATTTTTTCTCCTCGGGCTTTCATTTCGGTGAGGGACTTTACGGTAACACGTTTGTATTCTTTCTTGGCTGTAGACATTTGGCTGTTTTTTGTGATGCAAAAGTAGTAAATTAGATAGCCATACTGTAAACCATTCTTGATGCGTCTCAAATATCTTTTTATCCCCATGATTATCGTCTTTATATTATTTGCCTTTATTAAGGTAGATACTTATTACAGGAGACCTTTAGATCAGAATACTAAGGAAGAGCAGGAAGTTAAGGTAGTAATACAAACTTTTTTTGAAGGTTTTCATAAACAAGATTCATTACTTATAAAAAAAGTGGTGCACGAGGTGGTAATCATGCAATCCATAGGAAAAGGAGCGTTAGGAGAGATAGAATTAAGTAAACAAGACTTTAGCGGATTTTTGAAGTCTATTTGTTCTATTCCTGAAACTACAGATTTTGAAGAACGTATTGCTAGTTATGATATAACCATGGACGGGAAGATGGCAAATGTATGGACACCTTATTCTTTTTATATTGATGGTAAACTGAGCCACTGTGGGACAAATAGTTTTCAACTCTTTAAACGCGCAGGTGTTTGGAAAATTTTTTACATAGTAGATACTAGAGATCGCGAGGATTGTGTAGAAAAACGAGCTTAGTTTTTCTACAAAAAGCACCTTAAAAGTAATCTTTTTCAAATCACATTATCTATCTGCTCGATATCTACGCAGTTTTTTTTGTAAGCTAGCTTACATTAGGTGGGCTTCATATTTTCAAAAATCTATCTCATTTAACGTTATTTTGATTTTTATGAATATGTAAAAATTATCCAAAAATACTAGTGATAATGGGCGATCAAGGTTTTTTCTACTTTTTTAATTTGACATATTTTAGCTTGTATTTTTAATTGATATGTAAGAATAGAAATTTCTCCACGTCCGAATAAGCATCAGAAAAACATTGCTTTTTGATACTAAAAAAATTCTTCGGCCGAATTTTATTTTTTAGATAGAACTCATACAACAATCTAAAATATTCAAAAAAATGAAAACAATTAGAATTATTGCCTTAAGTGCAATTGCAGCGATAACCATTTATAGCTGCTCATCAGATGATGACCAAAACAATAGTATAATAGAAGAACCTACTGTAACCACAGTAACGCCGTCACCAGCAAGTTTACTGCTTGCAAGTATTGAAACAGATGGCGGAGTACCTTATAATGCACAGAATCCTGCATTATCATTTACCAGTGCACAAAATGTGTTTTTACCAAGTATTTTAGGAATAGATTTTAGAGTAGATCGTGATGTTGTGCCTGCTGGTCCTACAGCAAGATTCCCTATGTTCCAAGGATGGGAAACCTTACCTAATGGAGAACGTAGAGAAGGATATTATGTAATTACAGAAGCATCTAATAGTGCATTTGCAGAGGAACTAGGTGTGATTTTTGCCCCAAGAATGGCAAATGCAATAGGCTCAGGGGGTGAGCAAAATTCTGAGTGGACTGAAGATGGTAGACTTATTTTTGAAGGATCTGTAGATTTTTCTCCTACGAGATCATTAACAGCAGGAGGAACAGATGGTGAGTTGTTTGGATTTCCTCCAGCAGCAGTGACACCAGGAGCAGTAGCAGATAATAACTGGTCATCATACGTAGTGTTACCAGGATCAGATATTGTAATCAATGCACAGCTTGTTGCAAACAGTACGGGAATACACGATAGAATTCCAAATCCTAATGGAAACGAACAGCAAGATGAAGATGATCAAAACAATCCAAACCTTGCAAAGAATCAAGCCTCTGTGGTAATGCAATTGCTTGATGGATGGCATGATAATAGACCTTACTATTTTCACATAGTAACAGATACATCAGATCCAGGACCAGCAGCTATAGAATTAGGAGTGTATGCACCTAAGCTTAATAACTTACCTTCTTTTGGAGTGTTTCCAGGAGGTTCAATGTTACCTTTCAGTCCTACTGCAAACGGTAGAACCACAGACACAGATGGTTTTGGAGTGCAAGGTCTTAATAGCGCTTCTTTAAGTGATCGCCAGGTACAAGATCCTACTAATACTTTCCCTATAGATCCAAGTGATACAAGATATGCTCCTATGTGGGATGCTCATATTACAGAATTTACAGTGCCAGAAAATGAACGCCCAATACTAAGAAGTTTTGATCAGGTAAATGAATTGCTAGCAGATGGAACTTTAATTCCTTTTAGAGGGAATGCAAATCCAATTCCTCTTGCAAATTCACTATCTGATTTATTAACAGGAACAGGAGCCATCATTAACTGTCCAGTAATAACGCAACCTGATGGTACCGTAATCGGTACACAAGTAGGACAGCCAAGAAATAATTAATTTACGAATTTTCAACTCTTATTGATTGTTAGTTTGATTTTGTTAGAACCTAGGAGTAGTGATACTTCTAGGTTTTTTTTGTAGTTAACAACGTTTCTCACTCTTTATGTTAAGTAAAAGTAAGTGCGCATTATTTAAACTTATAGATGAGTCTGAAGTCTAAGTTTACTTCTAAACCCCAGCGATTTCCTTCTCTTTGTGTTCCATCAAGGTTAAAAAAAAATTCATCATTATCATTGTCAATCCTAGCATTTACTAGATTTGCATAAGAGTTATCTTTTCTTCTAGCACCTAAACCTACAGTAGTGCGTATTGCCCAGCGATCTGAAAAGTTTATGTACTCTCCAAAATTTAATAGAAAACCTGCTTTCTTTCTCTTATAGTCAGCTCGGTCAAATGAAATTGAATTAACAGTACCATTTAACGTATTTACAGGGTTAAAATTTCCATCTACTAGTGTTTCTTGATGGGATATGTAAAAAAGTTCTAGACCAAGATAATGTTGAAAGCGTCGTCCTTTACCTAAATTATACAAAATCTCTGGTCTTACTTCCCATAAAAAGTAATCCTCCTTATTTCGTATCCATGCAGTAGCATTGATACCTATACCAGCACTTCCACCTATGGACCACCGCTCATTTAAAGGAGTTATATAACCTACATTGAGACGTCCTAAAGGATTAGGCAGGGCAGCACTGACTAAGTCTAGAGATAGATAAGAGTTAATAGGTAAACTTTGTAAGCTATCTTTTCTAGCCCATTTGTCTAAACGTTTTTGCTCTCTTTGTTCCTTGCGCTCTTCTCGAGTATCTTGAGCTTGCAAATTACTAGTAAGTAAAAATAACACGCATAGAAAAGTGAATGTAAGTCTCATTATAGTGTAGGATTTAAGTAAGATTCTCTATAAAGATGCACTCTCTGCCATAAGGTTGCGTTAGATGTATAAAAGCACTCTTAACAATCTGCCATAGCTACATTAATAGCGAGCCCACCTTCAGAAGTTTCTTTATATTTTGTATTCATATCTTGGGCCGTTTGCCACATAGTATCAATCACTTTGTCTAAAGGTACTTTGGCATTTGCAGCATCTCCATCTAGAGCCATCTCACAAGCATTAATTGCTTTAATTGCTCCCATAGCATTACGTTCTATACATGGAATTTGTACGAGACCTCCTATAGGATCACAAGTAAGCCCTAGATGATGCTCCATAGCAATTTCTGCTGCCATAAGGACTTGCTCTGGACTTCCTCCCATAAGCTCAGTAAGTCCGGCAGCTGCCATCGCGCTAGATACACCTATTTCTGCCTGACATCCACCCATCGCGGCAGATATGGTTGCTCCTTTTTTAAATAGACTTCCTACTTCTCCCGCAACCAGTAAAAACCGCTTGATATCTTCAAAGTTTGCATCGTGATTTTCAATTACGATATAGTACATGAGTACAGATGGAATAACACCCGCACTTCCATTGGTAGGAGCAGTAACTACTCGACCTAATGAAGCATTTACCTCATTTACGGCAAGCGCAAAACAGGATACCCATTTCAATATTTCGCGAAAGCGTACTTCTTGACTTCGTATCGCTTTGATCCACTCGTATTTATCTGTATAGTTTGTGTTTTTTTGAAGTTTTAAATGCGAATCATAAGCTCTTCTCCTCACGTTAAGTCCGCCAGGAAGTGTTCCTTCTGTGTGACAACCTATGTACATAGAGTCCAACATCACATCCCATATTTGTTTAAAACGCTCATTAATTTCCTCTTCTGTGTGGAGATAAAGTTCGTTTTCTAATACGATTTGAGAAATAGCTTTTCCTTCTTGTTTACAGAATTTTAGTAGGTCTGTTGCTTTTTCTACTGGCCTTGGAAAACATTCAAATGCTATTTTCTTGCGTTCGGCACGTTTGCGTTCTTCTTGTACAACAAAGCCACCTCCTATAGAATAATAGGTTTCTCTTACCTTTTTATCATTAGTCAAGGTTGCAGTAAATCGTATCCCGTTAGGATGGAAGGGTAAAAATTTTCTATTAAATACGATATCCTCATCAGGGTTGAAGTCAAAGGTGAATTCTCCATCGAGGTCAAGACGTCTAAAAAGTTTTATGTGATCTACTGTAGTAGGGATCTCATCTATGTTACAGGTTTGTGGGTCTGCACCTGTAAGGCCCATAATTACTGCAACATCTGTAGCATGACCTTTACCAGTGAGAGATAGCGATCCATAAAGGTCTACTTTTATAGAAGCAACCATCTCAAATTTATGAGTGTCTTTTAATTTTGTAATAAAGCGTTTTGCTGCGCGCCAAGGCCCAAGCGTATGAGAACTTGAAGGTCCCACACCTATCTTAAGCATGTCAAATACGGAGATGGATTCTATATGCTTATTCATATATCAAGCGTCATTATATAGTCGGTTTGAATCTCTGCAATCATATCATAATCATGAGTGCCTGTGATAATAAAACCTTGTTTTTTGTAGAATAAAATGGCTTCTGGATTTTCTTCCCAAACTCCTAGCCAAATGTAGTTTTTTTTAAGCTGTCTCGCTTTGGAAATCGAAAAATCTATAAGTCGTTCCCCATAACCCTGGCGCAAGTAGGGGATATCTATGTAAATACGTTCTATTTCTAGCCCATTAGGCTCGAAAAATTCTGTTTGAGCATCATTAATGTTCAACTTTAGATACCCTATAATATTGTCCTTGTCACGAGCAAAGAACCATAGAGAATCCTTAGTAGATAATTGTTTGTTGAGGTGCGATTTCGCGAAAGCGAACTCATAATAATCGGCGATGACTTCTGGTTTGTTTTTATACGCAAATGCTGCCGAGTAGGTACGCATTGCCAAATCTCGTAGGGTATCTAGTTCACTATTTTTTATAGGCGTGACAACCATCGTTTAAGAATTTTCTATTGTTCTAGAGAGTATCAAAATGATAATTACAAAACCGTTATTCATAGCATGGAGTGCCATAGGCCAAACGATGTTTTCATTCTTAATTTTAAGTAATCCCATCATAAACCCTGAAATAATTCTTGGGATAATAAGTGCAATAAGTGCAGCATTAAGTATAAAGGTGTCTACATAATTATTAATGTGCACCATCCCGAAAAGTAGCGAACTTGCAATAAGAACAACCGTAGCGTGCCGTGATAAGAAGTTACGTATCTTAAGAGTACGATGCTCTGGTATGAGCTGTTTAAGAATAGTGAATACCGTAAATAGGAAAATAGCTATGAATGCAAGTTTTATAACCCAGTGTACATCTGCTGGTATAAATTTATTTGAATAAAATAGCGGCCAGGAGCAAAGTAGGAGGATGATGTCTGAGTGATTAGGCTTTATAAGCGTACGAAACATCATTTCCTCAATAATAGGAGCAAATAGTACCGCCAGCACAAATAGCTTAAGCGGATTATTATTTAATAATTCTCGTAAAGCAGATTGCTCGTAATCTCGTGCAAATATTTCTGGAAACTGAGTTTTAAGGATCCCATATATTGCAAAAAATACGACATATAACCCCCAGAGGTAGAGGTAGTATTTAATAAGGGTAGTAGTCTTGTTGATAGCTATATATTATTAAACAGCCCTTGAATAATTTTTGTCAAGGGCTGTATTTATTAAATTATATGAAAATCTTTTTGGACATTCTTTAATGCTTTGCTCCCTTTTGAATACCTACAGAAGATTTTTTAATAAAATCACGTAAATCATCATTTGCATTGATAAGATCTTCATTGCGCAGGTACATCATGTGTCCAGATCTGTATCCTTTAAAACTTAATCTGTCAGCTAACTTACCGCTTGCATTAAGTTGCCACATCACATATTTTGCGTTAAAATAAGTAGTTGCACCATCATAATAGCCACTTTGTATCATCACGTTGAGGTTAGGATTTACGCCCATTGCCTTACGTAAACTTGCGCCAGCATTATTATTAGATCGATCCCACGGATATACGGATCCAAACATATTATAAGTAAGATCTGTTTTTAAACCGAGCTCTTGACTGTAATAATAGTTAATGGCTGGAGTAAATGAGTGTAACCATGAGGTAAGCTCGCTGTTATAATCTGGTCCATCTCCAGCTTCCTTTACGTCTAGTCCTTTATATCGAGAATCAAGACGTCCTATGGTAAGACCCTCACGATTTCTTAATAAATCTTTCCAAAAATAATTAAAAGGAACTTCAAGATTGTTTTGTCTTATGGTAGTTTCTGAGAGTCCAGAGTAGTATGCCATTTTTTTTATAGCACTCTCTTTTTTACTTTGATCTAGGTATCCAGATTTTACGAGAAGTGGTAAGAGTTCGTTTACGGCATAGTCTTCACTTTCGGCAAGTACTTCTGTTAGATCTTTTTGCTGTAGGGCTGGAGGTAGCATATTGTGATACCAAGCGGCAGCCGTAAAGTAAGGAAGGCGGTTTGCAACTTCTACAGGGCCATCAAAATCAAAACCTATTTCTGTAGGAGATACGAGTACCACCCCATTAATAAACATCCATTTATTGTCTTGAAGCTCGGCGGCAAGTCCAGATACGCGTGTAGTACCATAACTTTCGCCTATTAAAAACTTAGGAGAACGCCAGCGATTATTTCTTGTTACAAAAGTATTTACCCAGTCTGCTAGATATTTAATATCTGCATTTACCCCAAAAAACTGTTTAGAGTCCGGCATTTCTCCTTTTTCATTAGGTAGCATTCGGCTATAGCCAGTATTGACTGGATTTATAAAAACGATATCTGCTACGTCTAAGATTGAATTTGGGTTACTTTTTATTCCGTACGGCTGGACAGGAAATCCTTCATCATCTATTTTAAGGATGCGTGGTCCCGTATAAGCAATGTGCATCCATACAGAGGCAGATCCTGGACCTCCGTTAAAAGAGATAACTAGAGGTCTAGTCTCATCATTTTTAATATCAGATCGTTTGTAATAGGTGTATAATAAACTCGCAACAGGCATTCCTTCATCATCCCAGACTGGTTGGAAACCAGCTGTAGCGGTATAAGGAATCGCCTTTCCTTTAATAGTGATAGAATGATTTGATACGATGGTGGTATCTACAGGAACCGAGACTTTTTGAGAATACGCTTTCGCTAAAGCGGAAACAAAAATAATACTCGCAAGGATGTGTTTGAAATACATGGATTGTAAATGTTGGTTGTGCTTATAAAAATAGCATCTAGTAGCTAAACATACGGCGATAATAACGTTTTTAACGAATACGCTAAGGCGCGATAAAAAGTGTGTATAATAATGCACACCCAATGGCGATGGCAAAACTTAGCATAGTGCCAATGAGTACATACTCTGTTTTGAGATAATCACCATCTTTAAATCTTAAGATGGATTTTGCAGTAATTAAAAACCCTACAGCGCTGAACTGTCCAACGATGATAAGCACGATTACTATCCATCTTTCTGTGATACCTATGAGTCGTCCAGCATTGGGTAAGTCTTGTGATTTCTCTGTAAAGGATACAGAGAATAAATTAAAAATTTCTTTAATCATAATGTTTGCAGGCTTTGTACAAAGTAAAAACATAGCTATAAGACATATTATTGAAAAGTAAGAAGAATCAAGAATAAGCGGTTGCCATCCTAAGATATTTATAAAAAGAATACTTGCTGCTACATAGGTGATAATATGAAGTAACTGGTCGATAAAGAATGCACCTTTGTGTAGCCATTTGTTGTTAAGTAATTGAGGCTTTAAACCGTCAATAATCCAATGTATGCCAGCGATTGCAATTGCACAAGGTAGAAATCTATAATCAAGAGAGGTGATAAAAGAAGTAATCAATACGGTGAGAATATGCCACTTGAGGTGTTTGCTTTTAAAGCCTTTTTTTGCCTTAGACTTTGCAGTTTTCTTAGATTGAAAGGTATAATCTGCTAGCAGATGACCTATGGTTTGTAGGGCGATAAGAGTTGCTATATCCATTATGAAATCTTGCTTAACGTGTGAGTAAAATACCGTATGGCTTTGTCCATTCCATTCCATCCAGAGGCCGTGGAGTGCTGGTTAATAGAAGACTGACTTACGCCTAGTTTTTTTGCAATAACCTTCTCGCTATTACCCATGATTTTTAGAAATAAGACCTCGCTTTGTCTGCTCGTTGCTCGTGCTAGTAAGTGATCTAGTAATGAGATGATGGCATCTATGTTGAGGTTGAGCTCTTCGTTGATAGAGCTAAAGAATAGCGTGTTTTTTATAACCATACGCTCTTTATTATGAGTGCTTTCACTGCTTATGGCGCGACCACTCCTGTAAATTGCGTCACCGTCTATAATATTTTCTTCTCTATTAAACCTGTCTAACCTACCTAAGCCCATCGCTAGGCGTATGCTATATGTTTGAAAAACTCTTGTTCTGTTATTTTCTACTTTTTCTTCTATTTCTAGAGACTTTATGAATGTTTTGATAGCTAGTGCTACAGCTAGTCCATTTTCTGGATCTGGAACTACACACTCAAGATAATCACCTTTGATGAGTCTAGAGAACGTTTTGTACTTAGTTTCTAGTTGTTGAAACAGCTGCAAGAGCTGCTGTTCGAGCGTTTTCTTTTCGACCGTGCTTAAACTTGTGTAGGCAATAAAATCACCAGAAATTACTATATGATTGCTATAATCCACTCTTTAAATAACTTTTACAGTCAAATGTAAGTAAATATGCTTATAAAATATATTTATAAGTAAATAAGCTTATAGAGTATATTTATAAGTGTATATGCTTATAAAGTGAATTTATAAGTGAATAAACTTATAAATTTAATTTGTCGTATACACGATATTGCCGTCTTTGATAACCAAATTAATATCTTGTGTAGCGCTTATGTCTAATAACGGATTGCTGTTAAGTAACACGATATCTGCTTTATTTCCAGCAGCTAGGCGGTAGCCATTCTTGTGTAAAAAATTTGCACCTTGATACATCGTTGCAATTGCATTTGCAGGAGAGATACCAGCTTTCACCATTTCTTGTAACTCGCCATGTAACGATGGCCCTGGATAGGTATATGAATTGTAAGCGCCACTATCTGATCCTGCAAGAAGGTTAACTCCAGCTTCATCTAATGCGGCGACGAGTTTTAGAAAAAATTGCTGTAGCTCTTTTCTATCTTGCTTGGCTTTTGGGCTAGCATTCAATGCTCCTTTGTTCCTTCCTTCATAGGTGGCTGTAAATGCTGTGTCTAGCGTTTTTAAATAAGCATCATCATTGTGATTTACTTCGTCCATATAACTTAGTACATCGCCTATAAACAGCGTAGGAGTGACGTATACATTGTTGCTTTTTAATTTTTTAAAAGTATTTTGTGCTGTTTCCTCATCATAACTTGCTATAAGTTGCTCCATGCTTCCCCAGAAGCCTAGCTTTCCATCTTTTATGTCTTGAGTAATTTCTTTTTCACGAGAAGAGCATCCTTTTAAAATGTAATAAAGATGTTCAATATTATCAATTCCAGCAACTATAGTTTCATCTAGTGTCACTGTAAAAGGCATGTGTCCAGAGGTAATCATTCCGCGCGCTTCTGCTTGTGTTATTATGGATAGATAGGTCTCTCTAGCTATCGTACTATCATAGAGTTTTACATAATCGACGCCTAGTTGTTGCAAAGAATCTAGCGCTTTGCTTATCTCCTCATCTGTGGTAACGCTTATAGATCCAGCCCAGCGCGCATTCTTTCCATCTAGTTTGGGTCCAGAGGTATAGATAGTAGGACCCATGCGCTTTTTGTTTTTTATTTCTTCATTCCATTGCTGTACTTGGGTAGTAAGATCGCCTCCAGCATCGCGCACCGTTGTAATTCCATATTTTATAAATTGTTCAAGAAATTTTTCATTCTGCGGAATAAGAGCTTCGCCTCCGCGAAAATGAGTGTGATTATCCCAAAACCCAAGAAGTAAAAACTTACCACTACCGTCTATTACATTACCATCTTTATCATCCGATAGTGTGCTTATCTCTTCAATTTTATAAATCGAATCATTACTGAGATACACATTTTTATTACTACTTAGCGCTCCATTTTCGTCTATAATGGAGACATTGCTTATCTTGAGATCATACGCTGGTTTTGTGTCCTTAGGCTCGCAACTTACTAGTAGTAAAAGTATCGCTATGGTTGAGTATATATACTTCATGTGATTGATGGTGTCTGTTTTAGGTGGTTTTAGTGTTACGCTTTCGCGAAAGCGTAGTTCCTCAAAGCTAAGTCTTAAAATTACAAAATAGCCAACTATTAATAGGAGGGATGTCGCTCGCTCTAAATTATCAATTACATTGCGCTTTAAAGAAATACTATGAACTCCGAAAATCTCCAAATTATATCTGATATGTTGCTCATGGCAAAAGCAGATAATCACTTACATGAACGTGAGTATGATTTTATACTTATGGTTGCAAGACGCTTGGGAATATCAAAAGATGAGGTTGATGCGCTTGTAAAAAGTCCTCAAGATAAGATGGTGTATAAGACAGAAATGCAACGCCTCATGCAGTTTCATAGGCTTCTATTGGTGATGAATGTAGATGAGGAAACTCAATTTGTAGAAATTGACACGCTACGCAATTACGGGCTAAAGCTAGGTATACGGGCAGAAGCAGTGCAGCAAATCCTAAGTGAAATGGGAGATTATGAGCATAAAATAATTCCTTCTCATCGTCTTGTTGAGATTTTTAAAAGATTCTACAACTAACGATAATTGACAAAAAGGCAGTATCAAATACTGTAAATCGGTCAAAACGTCATAAAATTTACATTGGAACTGAATTTGCCTAACCCATAGTAGAATCAGTTAAACTTTAAATTTATAATTATGACTTTAGTTAGAAAAAATACAGCTCCATATTTACCATCAGTTTTTGAAGAATTATTGAATACTGACTGGCTAGGTGGAAGAACAAACACATTTGCAACTGCAACTCCTTCTGTAAATATTATAGAGAAGGATGATTCCTTTACGGTGCAGGTAGCTGCTCCGGGTCTCAAGAAAGAGGACTTTAATATTCAGTTAGATAATGATTTGCTCACAATCTCTTCTGAAATTAAGAAAGACGAAGAGATTGCAGAAACTCAGAAATTTACGAGAAGAGAATTTAATTACACTTCGTTTAAGCGTTCGTTTAACTTACCTGAGTCTGTAAATACAGCAAAAATCACTGCCGAGTATGTGGATGGTATTCTTGCAATAGGATTGCCTAAGCGTGAGGAAGCACGTGTGCAGCCATCTCGATTAATCGAGATAGCATAACAATATAAGTTGGTTAGTTTGAGATTGGGTTTCCGTAAGGAGACCCTTTCTTATTTATGCGAGTTCCTTAAGTTTATCTTGGTAGACCTTAATTTGATCTCTGAGCTTTGCAGCCTGCATAAAGTCTAGTTCTTTTGCAGCAGCTTCCATAGCCTTACGAGTGCTTCTTATTTTCTTTTCAATCTGCGGTCGTGTTTGATACTCTTGAGCATCTTCGGCAGCTAGGTTTACAAGTTCTTCGGCTTCTATTTTATAAGCTTCTTTTTGAGTCATCGCATTATCTAGCGATTTTTTTATTGCCATCGGGCTCAATCCGTGCTTGGTATTGTAGTCTATTTGTTTTTGCCTGCGATAATTACTGTCGTCTATGGTTTCTTGCATAGAGCGAGTAATTTTATCTGCATACATAATCGCCTTACCGTTTATGTTACGGGCAGCACGACCTATCGTTTGTGTCAGTGACCTGTTACTACGTAAAAAACCTTCTTTATCTGCATCTAGAATTGCTACAAGAGAAACTTCTGGAAGATCCAGTCCTTCTCTTAATAAGTTTACACCCACAAGTACATCGTATAATCCTTTACGCAAATCTTGCATGATTTCTACACGTTCTAGCGTATCTACATCAGAGTGTATGTAGCGAGTTCTTATGTCTATTCTTGTGAGGTATTTTGTAAGTTCTTCTGCCATACGCTTGGTAAGTGTAGTGACAAGGATACGTTCATTACGAGCAGTAACCTTTGTAATTTCTTCTATAAGATCATCTATTTGGTTAAGGGATGGACGTACTTCTACAATAGGATCTAGTAAGCCTGTAGGTCTAATGATTTGCTCAACATAAGCTCCTTCGGTTTTTTGTAATTCATAGTCTGCTGGTGTAGCAGATACGTAGATAACCTGGTTTTGCATTGCTTCCCATTCCTCAAATTTGAGAGGTCTGTTATCCATCGCTGCAGGAAGTCTAAAACCATATTCGACTAGGTTTTCTTTCCTACTTCTAT
>Ga0114955_1000197_pt1 | contig 36135 bp, 37 predicted proteins | sample Porto_5metaG_FD_87302 | JGI IMG/M metagenome (GOLD analysis project Ga0114955, IMG submission 87302) | Marine algal microbial communities from Porto, Portugal - Porto_5 metaG | ecosystem: Host-associated > Algae > Red algae > Unclassified | place: Portugal: Porto | collected 2015-02-02 | reverse complement strand
GTTGCTGAGCGAGGACAGGAGGACCTAACTCCTGAGGTGGAGGCGCCGCAGGAGACGCCTGAAGCACACACGGTGAAAGCCCCTATGGTTGGCATGTTCTATTCATCCCCTTCTCCAGATGATCCAGCTTTTATTCAAGTAGGAGATGCGGTTAAGGAAGAAACGGTTGTTTGTTGTCTGGAAGCGATGAAAATGTTTAATGATGTGCAGGCAGATGTGAACGGTGAAATCACTGAAATTTTAGTAGAAAACGGAGATCTTGTAGAATTTGGCCAACCACTCTTTACTGTAAAACCAGAATAGGAGGGAATCAGATGGGGATCAAAAAAGTACTAATCGCAAATCGCGGCGAAATTGCTGTACGCATTATTCGCGCCTGTCACGAGCTGGATTTAACTGCCGTCGCCGTCTATTCTGAAGCGGATCGTGATGCCTTGCATGTGCAATTAGCAGATGAACGTTATTGTATCGGCCCTACTTCTTCTAGTGATAGCTACTTAAACGTAGGAAATATCATGACGATTGCTACGAATAGTGGCGTGGATGCGATTCACCCTGGCTATGGTTTTCTTGCTGAAAATGCGGATTTTGCTGAGATGTGTGAGGACTGTAACATTGCTTTTATCGGTCCAAGCAAAGAGTCGATTCGTCAAATGGGAATAAAAGATGTAGCGAGGAAGACGATGCAAGATGCGAACGTTCCGGTCGTTCCAGGTTCAAAAGGGATTATTCAAAGCAAAGAAGAAGCGCTTGAACTAGCTAATGACATGGGGTTTCCGATCATCATTAAGGCAACAGCCGGCGGTGGCGGAAAGGGAATTCGCGTTGTAAGAGAAGAAGAGGAATTAATTAAAGCCATTAACATGACCCAGCAGGAAGCAGAAAAGGCATTCGGCAATCCTGGTGTTTATATGGAAAAGTTTATCGAAGACTTTCGTCATATTGAAATTCAAGTGCTTGCGGATCTTTATGGCAACGTGATTCACCTCGGGGAGCGCGACTGCTCGATTCAAAGACGGATGCAAAAGCTTGTCGAGGAAACGCCATCTCCAGCTTTAACGGCATCGATTCGATCTGAAATGGGAGAAGCCGCTGTTCGAGCTGCGAAGGCCGTTAATTATGCCGGCGCTGGAACAGTCGAATTTATCTATGACCAGGATGGAAACTATTATTTTATGGAAATGAATACGCGCATTCAGGTCGAGCATCCTGTCACGGAAATGGTCACGGGTGTTGATTTAATTAAAGAACAGATTAAAATCGCTGACGGCGAACGACTATCCCTTACGCAAGAGGAAGTGCAGATGAGCGGATGGGCGATCGAGTGTCGCATCAACGCAGAAGATCCGGATAATGACTTTATGCCTTCTCCAGGAAAAGTCGAAACGTATCTTCCACCAGGTGGATTTGGCGTTCGAGTGGATTCGGCCGTTTATCCAGGATATGTGATCCCGCCATTCTATGACTCGATGGTAGCGAAGCTGATTACATACGGCGCAACTCGGACAGAAGCGATGCAGCGCATGAAGCGTGCGCTAAGTGAATTCAAGATCGAAGGCGTAAGAACAACGATTCCGTTCCATCAGAGATTATTCAACCATGAGAAGTTTGTAGAAGGCGATTTTAATACAAAGTTTCTTGAAATCTATGAACTTAAGGAGATGGTCTAATGGAAACGCCTCATACACAGCGACTAAAGTATCGCGACAATCTTGAAAGTGGCACAACATCAGGCGTATGTGATGGCTACTTGCAGGCGAATATGATTACACTCCCTTCAAAGTACGCTTTCGAGTTTCTCTTGTTTTGTCAGCGCAATCCAAAGCCCTGTCCGATCGTGGATGTTCTTGAAGCGGGTCAGGTCACACCTCGCATTGCGGATGCAGATATTCGCACAGATCTTCCGAAGTACCGTATATACAAAAACGGAGAGTTGGAGCAGGAGCCGCTTGATCTTAAGGACGTTTGGCAAGATGATTATGTCACGTTCCTATTAGGATGTAGCTTTACGTTCGAAAAAGCGCTTGTTGAACGAGGCATCAGCTTATTGCACCAGGAAATGGATCTTGTTGTGCCGATGTATCAAACAACTATCTCTTGCGAAGAAGCGGGACAGTTCACCGGGAATATGGTCGTTAGCATGAGAGCAATTCGAAAAGAAGAGCTTGATGAAACCATTGCGATTACATCAAAGTTTCCACATGCGCACGGTGCACCCATCCACGTTGGTCATCCTTCTGAGATTGGAATTAAAAACATTGTAAAACCGGATTACGGAGAGTTCCCTCCTTTTGATGAAGAAGAACGCATTCCTGTGTTCTGGGCGTGCGGGGTCACACCTCAATATGTGGGCTTGAACGTAAAACCAGAGATCATGATCACGCATGCGCCGGGGCATATGGTGATTACGGATCAAAAAGAATAGGATGTGAAAGTCGTTTAATCAAGCACGCCACGTTTGATTGAACGGCTTTTTTCTGTAGAGATTAAACGTTTTTAGACGTATGATAAAATGAGAGATATAACCGTGTTGATATAAGTAGGAGGAAGGTAGTCATGACAATCGTTAGCTTCTTACTTATTGGCTGGATTTTAAGCTGGTTTAAGTTTGAGCAGCTGTTTATTCAAGCGTTTCAAGAGCTCTTTAACAAAACCATATCAAAAGCAAGCTACTACTTTATTTTCTTCTGCATCGGTGCACTTGGAGACATCGTGCTGCTGTTGAATGGAACGTTTTATGATAAGTTGTAATTGTTAAAAGGCTGAAGGTGTATCTTTAGCCTTTTTTTTTGCGTTAATCAGAAGTCATTTTTAAAAACAGATGACAAAGCTGCCTGGAAGTGAAAAAATGGAAATAGATGCTGAGCATTGTTGAAAGAGGGGCGCTCTAAAAAATGAAAAAAGCAAATCGACTGTCAGTGCTATTATTTAGTTTTACGCTAATGAGTTTAGGTGTAATGGCTTACTCTGTGTATGGGAATGATACTTATCCTTATGCAACAGAAGTGATTATTGGGTGTTTAGCTTACTTTTTTCTGTCCATTTTGTACTTTATTCTTATGCAAGCCTGGAATACGAGAAAGCTGCACAAGTACGAAAGGAAGGAGAGAGTCGGTACATTTATCAAATGGTTTGCCGGATTAAGCGCCATTCACGTGTTCGTCTCATTACTCACTTCCTCCAGTATTAACGGGTATCAATTGTTTACTTCCTTTGGGCTAGCAGCGGGTATTGCATTTAGCGATATGATGTTTCAAAAGAAGAGGTCTTACTGAACCACATTGTGAAGGGAGATGAGTAAATGAATGTAACTCTTCGACTGATTAAAGAAGAGGATCTTCCACTTATTCAACATTACTTATCCATAGAAGGTGTTTCTAGAATGACAAATGTACCAGAACCTTACCCAACAAATGGAGCTAGAGAATGGTTTGAGATGGTTTCGGAAGAACATCAGGCAGAAAACCACTACCCCTTCGCAATCATAGCTGATGGTGAATTCGCAGGAAGCATTTCCGTTAGATGTGAACAAGGTGATATCGGCGCAATCGATTATTGGGTGGCTCCTCCTTTTTGAAAGAAAGGGATTGGAACACAAGCTGCTGAACAAGCCATAAACTTTGGTAGAAATGAGCTAGGATTTAAAAGTTTTGAAACGTGCTGTCTTATTGAAAATAGAGGCTCTGCCCGTCTTCTCGAAAAGATTGGTTTTCAGAGAGGAAGGAATTTCTGATTGGAAGTGGAGAAAAGCATGGAGGGAAAATAGCTAGGATGTATTATTTGAATGGAGGGGTTAGTAGTCTTCCGTAATCAGGGCAATTTAATTGAATAAGGTGTATATAGATGGGGTGTAAAATGAATAATCGTTGGAATGAATTGATATATAAAATTTGGCCTCCTATTTATGATAAGTTTTTTAACACCGGAATATTTCTCAAAGCACGGAAAGAGATTTTTAGAAAAACTGATTTTGTTAATGAGCAAAAGATACTTTTTGTTGGAGTAGGAACTGGGGCAGACTTAGAACTGGTTGAACATAATGAATTAGATATCACAGCAATAGACTCCTCTGATGATATGCTTAAAAAGGCAAGAGCAAAATTTAAAGGCTCAACAGTACAATTTTTAAGAATGGACGCTCAAGATATGAATTTTAGTGATAGACATTTTGATGTAGTTATCGGAAGTCTCGTATTATCAGTTGTTCCAGATGCTGACAAATGTCTTAAAGAGATGTTGAGAGTTTTAAAACCTAATGGAGAAATTATCATCTTTGATAAATTCATTCAAAAAGATAAAGGACTTTCTCCGTTTAAAAAAGCAATAAGACCGCTAATAAAGTTATTAGGTACTGATATAGGAATAGATTTTGAAAAGTTGTATAGGAAAAATAAATACGTTTTAACTGTTAAGGAAGACAGCCCAATAATGTTTAATGGTATGTACAGAAAGATTATCATCAGCAAAATTTAATATTAATTGTCTTCCGTTAAATCGGAGCGTTTGTGAAGTAAAGATTAGCTCTATGTGGGCTTAGGCAGATAATTGAAGAAGAATTGATAACTCTTCTCTATTTAGGTGAAATTAGAGAAGAGGTGAATTTATTATGAAAAGATTAAGTCTACTGCTCTTAACCATATTTATTTTTAGTTTGGCTATATTTGAAGTCCACGCACAACCCACAGAATGTCCTGTGTTGAGTGAATTGGAGCAAATATCCATCAAGGATAAAAAAGAGGTAATTGAAGCATTAAATACTTTAATACCTCAAACTTACGGAAGTGGATTAGATGATTTTCCTGATATATATACTAAGTGGAATGTAGTTACGGTCAAACCTTTTCCAAAAACAGTTGGTTATAAAGAAGAAGAGGACTATTTTGGAATGGCTAAGAACTTTTGTGGTAAAGAGATTGCTGAAAAGTCGTGGCTTGTGCGATTAGATTTCCCAAAAGCTCCTGGAGCTAACTTAGCTCAAGGTCAAATATTTTTAGCTAAAAGTAAAGAAAAAGGATGGTTTGTTTGGTTTCAATATCACTAAGTTCGAAATCTTCTTATTAAGCAATCTCGGAACATTTCTTTAAGAAGTAGAAGAACACTTTTTTGTGAAATAAGTGTTCAAAATAAAGATTACTGCAGTAAAATAAGGTATATTATATTGTTGAATAGATTCTGTTGTAAGAGAAGAAAAGTGGTGAACAAAGTGGGAAGATATCAATTGGATCACAAAGGTAAGGTAGCTGTGACAAAGTTTCATGAGAAACAGACGATTTCCAAATTTGATAAAAAGAATCATCTTGAAAAAATACGTGCGGAGTATTTAAAAAAGAAGCAAAAACAGACAGATAAATAATATGATGGAAAACATAGGAAGATTAAATTCTTCCTATGTTTTTCTTATGAAAAGTTTTATTTCGATATCTTCTGCAATCTCGGAGCATTTGTTTAATTAAATGTAAGCGCTCCATGTCGTTTAAGGGCAAGTTAGTAAAAAAGGGAATTTACATATTAATAACGAATTGTTGATAAATAGCGTATGAAGGATAGTGATGAAAATGAAATTTAGACCGTGTAGAGACATTCAATAGTGACAAATTATATTTGTAGGATGATAAGTTGATGATCGGAATAAGTATAGCAACGAAGTGGGAATATGAAGCGACATTGGAATATTTCGGCGTAAAAGATAATGAACGTTTCGGTTATCCTTATGGTGAGTATTTTATAAGAACAATTAATGATACCGACCTTGTTTTTTATAGTACTGGTGTAAGAAAAGTAAATGGTGCTGGTGGTAATCAGTATATGATTTCTAAATATAATTTAACTAAAGTAATCGTTGCTGGAACATGTGCAGGAATAGATGATAGGTTCAGTAATTTGGATATTTTTGTACCCAAAGAAGCCGTTCAATATGATTGCACAGTAAAAGAAGTCGAGCCTCTGATTAAACAATCCTTCATAGTTGATATGGATCTATCAAAATATGGAGATGATTTTTATACCGGAACGATTGGCACCGCTGATAAAGCAGTCGTTATGTGGAAGGACTATTTAGAACTGAAAGAAAACGAAATAACAATAGCCGATACAGAAGCTGGTGCAATTGCTTATATCTGCAAGAAGAATGATGTTGAATGTATTATTATTAAAGGAATATCTGATTTTCCAACAGATGAAAGAAACTCTGATAAATTCGGATCAAACATTGAACAAATGAATGTTTATTTAGAAAACACCCCCAAAGTTATGAACAAAATATTTGGCGATTATTTAAAACGATTTATATAAATGGATTTAAAGTAAGACCATAATGAGATATCTGAAGTTCGATGACATGGTGTTCGTATGAAAAAACATACTAATTAGCATGTTCTCAGTCCTAACTTTAGTGGAATGGGCTGGCTAGTTGATTGATTTCATATGTAACTCTATTTTCAACAAACTCAGCAAAAAAATATAGAAAGGGATTACGCTAGGAAACAATCGTAAATAGATCGATGTAAGTTAAGTCGGAATGATTAATGAATCGCTTTCTACTATTTAATTGTTCTAGGAAGACAAAACCTAAGTATTGGGGCAAAAAACATGCGGACATTGGGAACGCTCTACTTTTTCTGTGGGAAAATGGGAAGTCCCAAAAGCATCCGAGTGTATTCATATTTTGGAGTTTACTGAGAAAGATTAGCAAGGAACTTCTCGCTACGCGTTTACGCTCTTGCAAAATCTAGAGGAAAGAGAGCTTATCTTCTATAAGATAAGTTCTCTTTTTTGAAGCAGATTAGTGCCACCTCTTCGTTTAATAAGGAGCTTTAAAACTTGTACCTAAAAGAATGTCCGACCACTCACCTTCATAGACTTAGAGAAAAGAAGGGAAGTGATCTCAATATTTGGATGGAGTGCAGTTGTCGTAGCCGCCGCGTTTGTGATTCTCGTCGTTTATTTGATTTTGACGTTACGAAAAGTGATGGCAACACTGGCAGAAACAAAGGAGACGTTGTCTGGTGTCCGGAACTCGGTTAACGGCATTACAGATGAAGCGGAAGAACTGATTCATACCGCCAACCAAATTTCCGATGATGTTAAAGGAAAAATGGAAGCCGTGGATCCTTTAATCGAGTCTGCTCACGATGTGGGGGACATGATACACGATGTAACAAGCTCAATAAAACGAACGGCCTTGCAAAAGAACGGTAGGAAAACCATTCGTGCGCACGAAAGTAAGCCGGTGCAGGTTAAATTGAAGTAATAAGCTGGGTAGAGGGGTTTCTTTGGCGAGCCAGATCTAGCAAGATTATATAACTAGGAAAAGAAGCCTGCGGTGGGCTTCTTTTTCTTGAGTTATAACCCGTGTTTTGAAATAATTGGTAGTAAGGTTTTTGAAATTGTAACGAATACAAGTTGATATTTAGAATTTGGGTAACAAGGGGAAGACTTTTTTCTCAATAAGGGCTACTTCCTCTATTGAAGTAGTCCTTAGCAGCCAAAAATATATGGGGGAACGCTTCATTTATCAATAAAATCCGAGATTTATTGGCCAAAACTAAATTATATTGGCTAAATCTAAAAAGTTGAACGCAGCTGCGTTCAACTTTTTTAAGTTAATGAATGGTTCCCTGGCTCGGAACAGTGGCGTAGCTTTGAAGCATGAGTTGCATGTCCTGTTGAGCAAGTTGGGGGACTTGATAGTAAGAATGCTTATTTTGATAAAGGAAAATTTCATAACTTAATTCAATCAGGTTTGGCACACTGTCACTCACAACGCGTCGTAAGATCGGATTCGTCATTTCAAGAGCGGTCATGGTGAATAAAGACGCGAGCGATTTTGTGTGACCTAACATATAAGCGGTTAACCCTTTATCGGAAAGCTCATTGACCGACTGATTCGGTTTTTTTAGTGGTCCAGGGTTAATACCATACACAACCTCATTTGATTGTTGCATCGTATATTGTCCAGTCGGCACCTGCGGATCTTGCCCTGTTTGAAAGCTTTGTACAATCGTATTATACATCGTTGTAACGAACTGAGATTGATGGTTTAAGATGGTCTTTAATTCAGGATCTTGGACGTGTTGTTCATACATTTGATAGTGATCCAATAAGTTTATGATGCCGGCAATGACTTCATGAGCATCGAATAATTCGTGCCCTCCATGATTTGTATTGCCTGTATTTTGGGTTGGGGGTTGTGCATTTGGCATTGCCTGATTTTGTTGATTCGGTGTTTGTTGTTGCATGTCTATTCCTCCTTTTTTGTTTCGAAAAACCACAAGAGAGCAGAATGTTCTCTGAATAAATTCCTCGAGGGATATTTCTATGCCGAAAAATTGGCTCCCTTATTGAAGAAACACAAAGCTTATCTTTTGCATTACCGGTGAGTTTATACACTACCAGTATTCATCGTGTACGATTGGAATGAATTACCCATCCAGATTTAGAATGGTTTGATCTAAACCTTCAAAAACTGAATAGATAAGGTTCATCAGTAGCGTACAGATAGGAGGAAATAACGTGAAGCCATTAGATAGTGATTTTTCTAACGTTCATCTTCCCTTTACTAGCATGAATAATAGAAAAGGGCGTGAAGTCTGTAACGATCTTTATTATTGGACGAATCAGATTGTGAATAGTTGTCTCTATGGTGATTCAAATGCGAGAGAGTGGGTGTTGATTGATTGTGGCATGCCTCATTCGAAGCAGGCGATTATGGATGCTGCAGAGAAGAGGTTCGGGCATTCTGAAAAACCGAAAGCCATTGTATTGACGCATGGACACTTTGATCATGTCGGTTCACTCGAGCCATTACTAAAAGAGTGGGACGTACCGGTTTATGCCCATGAAGATGAAATTCCTTATTTAAACGGAGAACTGGATTATCCAAAAGGGGATGCGAAAGCTGACGGTGGTCTTGTTACCGAGCTCTCTCCATTGTATCCGCATCATGGAATAGACATTTCACCTAACCTTTATCCTCTACCCTCTAATGGTGAAGTTCCCTACATGATGGATTGGAACTGGATCCCTACGCCAGGACATACTCCTGGTCATATCTCTCTTTATCGAGAAAGAGATGGTGTTTTGATTGCAGGGGATGCCTTTGTAACCGTTAAGCAGGAATCTCTTTATCGAGTGGTTCTACAACAAAAGGAAATTAGCGGTCCTCCAAAGTATTTCACGATGGATTGGGAGGAAGCGAGAAAATCAGTAACAAAATTAGCCCGTTTACATCCAAAGCTAGCCGTGACGGGACATGGAGAATTGATGGAAGGCGAAGAGCTAGAAGCCGGTTTGAAAAATTTAGTGGAAAACTTTGATCAAATTGCATTACCGGCAAATCGAAAGCCGCATTAAAATTGAGAAGTGACTAGTCACTAGTCACTTCTCTTTTGAATTTGGGTCAGCACTTCACGTTTGGTTCTGATACATAAGTGGAAAATAATAGGTAGTTGATTAGGAAATATATTTAGGAGGGCTCGTTATGGAGGAACATAAAAGCATGCCAAAGGATAAGGGATTAGATCACACGCTAAGTGTATTAAGGGAAGGGTATGAATTTATTCTAAATCGAAGCAATAAGTATGAATCAAATGTTTTTGAAACGAAGGTATTAGGCGAGAAAACCATTTGCTTAACGGGGAAAGAAGCGGCAAAGCTTTTCTATGACAATGATAAATTTAAGAGAAGTGGGGCTGCACCAAAACACGTTCAAAAAACACTTTTTGGAGAAAATGGCGTTCAAGCCCTGGATGGGGAAGAGCATCATCATCGTAAGGCGATGTTTATGTCTCTCATGACCAGCGACGCGCTTAATGAAATAGCCGAATTAACTAAAAAGCATTTAGAATCGTTTGCTGCTCAATGGGAAACGAAAGAAAAGATTGTCGTCTATGATGAGGCGAAGAAAATCCTAACGCATGTGGCTTGTGAATGGACAGGCGTGCCGCTTGAAGATGAAGAGGTAGACGAGCGAACGAATCAACTGGCAGATATGTTTGAATCTGCAGCTTCGATTGGTCCGGAATACTGGAAAGGTCAAAAATCAAGGACAGCAGGAGAAGAGTGGATGGAGGATCTGGTACAAAAAGTAAGGGATGGAGAAATCAACCCGCCTTCCCACCGTGCTCTGTATCAGTTTTCCGTTCATCGAGATCTCGAAGGTGAGTTGTTAGATAAGCAAGTTGTGGCAGTAGAACTCCTAAACTTATTGCGACCGATCGTCGCTATTTCTGTGTATATGAGTTTCACTGTTCTAGCTTTAATCGAGCATTCGGACCAAGTACCATCATTGCAAAGCGGAAATGAACAAGAAAAGCAATCCTTCATCCAAGAAGTTCGTCGGTATTATCCTTTCTTTCCTTTTGCCGGTGCGAGAGTGAAAGAGGACTTTACGTGGGAAGGCTACGAATTTGAAGAAGAGACACTGACGCTTCTTGATTTATATGGCACAAATCATCATCCTGATTTGTGGGAGGATCCTAAAAAGTTCAATCCAGCGCGTTTTGAATCGTGGCAGGGCAGCCCTTTTGATTTTATTCCGCAAGGAGGCGGAGAGTTCGACTTTGGGCACCGTTGTGCCGGAGAATGGTTAACGTTGGATGTATTAAAAGAAACGCTGAGCTACTTCGTTAATGAATTAACCTATGAAGTCCCAGAGCAAGATCTTACGTATAGCATGTCTGAAATGCCAAGCTTACCGAAAAGTGGCGTTCAACTAACCAATATCGTTCGTCAAAAAAATAGATAATAAAGAAAAGGGGAGACCGATTTGGTCTCCCTTTCTTATATTATTTTTCCTCAGCGTAAGTAGCCAAAACAACTGCGACTTCATCTTCAATATCCTTAATGTCATCCTCTTCAACATATTGATTCAGCATAATGGAAAACACAAGGCCGTTGCCTTGTTCCACATAGCCTGAAAGAGAAGAAACGCCAGTTAAGGAACCAGTTTTCGCATGAACAATCTGTTCTGCAGCGGTATCTCTCATGCGATAGCGAAGGGTACCCCCTTCAAAGCGATCGGCATCGCCTGCAACGGGAAGCGAATAGTGAAATGCTTCAAACCAGCGTTTCGTTTGGATACGATACAGGTAGTCGGAAAGCTGATTGGGCTTAATTAACGAAACGTGGCTAATGCCCGATCCGTCTCTTAGTCGCATCTCATCCGTATCCAGTCCAACCTCTTCTAGGAAATCGTTCATCACTTCCAATCCAGCATCCCAGCTGCCTTCCTTTTTCTTTATTTTTCCCATTTCTTTTACTAATAGTTCTGCGTGACCGTTATTACTTAGCTTCATGAAAGGGATTAGAAGCTCTGATAACGGCATTGATTTCTTTTCAATGAGAAGTGTTGTGTCATCAGGTGTTTTGTGAAGCGCCATGTCGCCTTTAAATTGAATGCCAGCTTCTTTGAGGGCTTGCTTCATTAAACTAAGCGCATATTCCGCTGGATTCCACACCGCAATCCATTCGCGCTTACGCGTTGCATCCACGGATATTTCACCTTCGACTAAGATCGTATTTGAACCATGTTTACGTGTGATGCTTAATTCCGCATCCTCGTCTGCACTGACTGTTTTCGCACGGTTCTGTACTTCGATCACATCAGATGAAGGTGACAGACGAACATCAACTGGATCGCCAGGGTGTTTGCCAGGGTAAGCTTCTACAATGACCGTACCGGCATCGTAATCTTCATTTGGTGAAGCGGTTAGTGCTGAAACCTTGGCACCGTAGTAGTTATCTTCATCTGACCAGGAAAGATCCTGTGACAGAGCCTCATCTTCATACCAGCTGTTATCTCCAATCAAATCACCTTTAATTTTATGTACACCTTTTTCTTTTAGCGAGTTTGCGAGTTCATCGAAATCTTCTTTAAGGAGAGTAGGGTCGCCTTTTCCTTTAAGGTATAGATTCCCTTTCAAAAATTTGTTTTTCACTACTCCATCCGTTAAAAGTTCGGTGGTAAAACGGTAATCCGCTCCAAGTGTTTCAAGGGCAGCGCCAGCCGTGAATAATTTCATGTTAGAGGCAGGCGTAAGGCGGGTCTCGCTGTAATTCTCGTAAATCAGTTCTCCGGAGTTTGCCGATCGGACACTTATCCCGGCAATTGCCCCATCAAGGCGTTCATCTGAGAGGATCTCATTAAGCTCGGTGGAAAGATTACTATTTGTTTTGTTGGCACTGACATCCTGGTTTGATGATAAAGGAGGAAGGATCAGAAGAATTAGCAGCAAGAGGACTAGGGCGGTTTTAAAAGTTTGTTTCAATTCATCAGCTCCTCGTTGTTTAGTATGATCAAATAGCCTATTGTCTAAAAGATTTAGAAGAAGTTCTTCAGTCACCTCCGTATTTATTCACTGAATATTCGATCTTAATAAACCTTTCGTGTATCGCATTCAAATTCCCTTTGATTTCAATGTAAGTTGAATCTTTTTACACATACGAAAAGAAGAGAAGTAGTTCATTAAGCCTATGCGAACAGAACATAAAAAAGCAGCTGCATGATCGCAGCTGCACTTCTTAATAAACTTTATCTCCATTAAAAATAGAGTTCTTGACGACAACGTAATCGACTGTACGAATGGATTCAAGTTTGTCTCCACCTGAATAAGAGATAGCCGACTGAAGATCCTGTTCCATTTCTGTTAGGGTATCTTGAAGGTTCCCTTTATGTTCCACAAACATTTTCTTACCTTCCACATTTTTCTTCTCGCCTTTTTGGAATTCAGAAGCTGATCCAAAGTATTCTTTGAATCGCTTGCCGTCGCGTTCGACGGTTTCTCCAGGAGATTCTTCATGGCCAGCAAAAAGGGAGCCAATCATGACCATCGAAGCTCCAAAGCGTACGGATTTTGCGATATCGCCATGCGTGCGAATGCCGCCATCAGCAATAATCGGCTTCGTTGCAGCTTTTGCACACCAGCGAAGTGCTGCTAGCTGCCAGCCACCAGTTCCAAAACCGGTTTTAATTTTTGTAATACACACTTTTCCGGGACCAATCCCAACCTTTGTTGCGTCCGCTCCAGCATGCTCGAGCTCACGGACTGCTTCCGGTGTTCCAACATTTCCGGCGATGACAAAGCTATCAGGCAAGTGGTTTTTAATGTGACCAATCATTTCGATAACCGCATTCGAATGACCGTGCGCAATATCAATCGTAATATAGTCAGGTGTAAGTCCTTGTTCTTTAAGCTGTTCGATAAACGCGTATTCCTCGTCTTTTACACCAACGCTAATCGATGTGATCAGCTCACGTGCGTTCATATCTTGAATAAAAGCAATCCGCTTTTCTGGTTCAAAACGATGCATCACGTAGAAGTAGCCTTTTTCAGCTAACGTAACCGCAATCGTTTCATCAATAATTGTCTGCATGTTTGCAGGTACAACTGGTAGTTTAAATGTATGCTTGCCAAGTGTAACGGAAGTATCACACTCTAATCGACTGTTTACGACACATTTAGCGGGAATTAGTTGGATATCTTCATAATCAAATACGTTTTCCATGAGATTCACTCCTAAAAACGAATAATACGTTTTAATTTTATTTAAATGTTCGTCCATTTGATAATTTACAGCAATTTCTTATTGTTGTCAAAGACTTTTTTTATATCCATTTCTTAACTAGTATTAAAGTTGGAAGGGATTTCATACTTGTGTATGGAACAGTACATTTAAGAAAATGTAATAAAGGAGATGATGTGATGAAGCAGTCCCTGCTTCGCATCGGTTCTACTTATCTTCCTGTTATGGATGTTAAACGAGCGACAGAGTGGTATGTATCGAATTTAAATGCCGAGCTTAGCTATCTAGATCAGGATAAAGCGATTTTGAATATGGCGCATCAAAGTATTTTTCTAGTCAAAGCCCAAGAGAAGGAATGTGCCAATTTCTATGATCGTGAAGGAAAAGAGCACTTTTCTTTAACGTTTGAAGTGGATGGTCTTCGGGAGCTTGAAATGCTTCGAGAGGAATTCTTGTCAAAAAATATGAAGGTCGGTGAACTGGAAAACAGGGGACATACGGGTAGAAACTTTGTCTTCTATGATCTAGATGGAAATATGTTTGATGTATGGAGTGAAATCAGTTCAGAATTCAAAGAACGTTATCTCGTTCCAGATCCGATTAGTGAGGAGCCGGCAAATTGATAGGAAAGCGTAACGTTCACGTTGAAACGCTGGATAAGCTTTATCTTGTCGGCATAAGAGTTCGCTGCCCTGCAGAAGAGTATGCATGGCAAATTCCGTTAGCGGCAAAACAATTAGATGCCCGTTAAAAAGAGATTGCTAATGTGTCAAACCTTCATCAACAATTCGGTGCCTTTGTAGTAGATACCTCTTCTGAAGAGGAAGATGGGTATTGGGTATGCCACCAAGTAAAGAAGATAGAGGGTGTGCCGGAGGGAATGGTGTCGTTAAGAATTCCTTCTCAAACCTATGCGGTTCTAAAGCATAGGTTTGAGAACATTGGGATTTTAAATACATATGAGGAACTGCATACTTGGATCACCAAGAGCGGTTTGAAGAGAAGGTTAGGTGCCTGGCACCTCGAACGTTTTTATCATTTTAAGGATACAGAACAGATCGAGGTCGATCTGATGGACACCATTCAGGATGAAAAAAGGAGATGATGTGATGATTCGGATTGGTAGTGTATTTATTCCAGTAACAGATCTTGAAAAGGCAACAGCATGGTATGAAGAAAATCTTAGCGTAAAGAAGATCGACGAGTGGGGAGAAGGCGTTGGGAAGGGAGCGGGTTTTTACTTTCCAAAAGGTTCTACTCAGCTTGGTCTTGTTCAGGTTGGAACGAGCCAACCGACGGAGTTTCGTGTTCAGAATGAACAGAAGAATAGTTACTTTAATTTTCTTGTAGATGATATTTATGCCTTTTATCATGAGTTAAAATGTGAGGGGGTTAAAACCTCTGAGATTGAAAAGTTTGGAGGCATGACCTGCTTTGACTTTTATGATCCTGATGGAAATCCATTTAGTGTCGTCAATGAGGTGAAGGATTCACCATTTCATACAGATGAAATTAAGAAACTTCAGAAGCATACGGAGGTACGTTAATGGCAACGGAGTTATGGATGAACTTGCCTGTAAAGGATCTGGATAAGTCGAAAGCTTTTTTTCACGACATTGGCTTTTCGGTACAGTCCATTGGAGATGGTGTGCAGGTTGGTATCCAGGGATCAAACGTGATGCTGTTTCCTGAGGCAAGATTTGAAACGTTCGCGCAAAGTAGCTGATGCTAGGAAGGCGACCGAAGTTCTTTTTTCGATAAGGGCTGATACCCGTGAAGAAGTGGATGAGTTGGTTAAAAAAGTTGAAAAAGCTGGAGGAGTTATTTTCGCAAAACCAGGGTTAACGGACGGCTGGCTCTATGGGATGGGGTTTATTGATTTAGATGGTCATCGTTGGAACGCTCTTCATATGGATATGGAAAAAATGCCATAAGCAGTTAGGGTAACTCATAAGGAGTTACCTTTTTGTTGTTTGAAACTTTCTAGTATTGTTTATCGTACTTAATTAGTAGAGATAAAAACCAAGAAAAGAGGAATAGGATGAGAAATATACGGCTAACGTTAGCGTTGGTTCTTCTTTTAGCGGCTGGCTGTTCAAGCGGCACAGCTAGCGATCAAACAACGATCAAAACGATTGATGACGCTCATACTGTATCTATACTTCCATATAGCGGCACATACGTAGGCAACAATTCTGACGTACTCGCTCTACTTAGTCACTTGCCAGGCGGAGAAACAGTCGGGAAATTAGATCTAACGAATGAAAAGATAAACGTTACATACGAAGTGAAAGGTGATAGTTCAGAAGAAATGTTTCATGATTACTGGTTCTCTGACAACAAGAATGGCCTAAAAACAATGCATTACAACGCGATTTATTTAAGCCTTCTCGTTCCAAATGCAGAAGGATATGAGTTTCATGTTCAAGAAAAGAATAGGAGCTTTACGAGGCATGAGATCACCACGATTCTTACAGACGAATTTTCTGATCTTCCAAGCGATGGTGAACTTATGAATGATGAGACTGTTGAGAGATTTGTGACAAAACATGAGGATGAGTTAGAAATGATCGCAAAAAACTTTGAGGACTATTTTAATGAAAAATAAAAAGGGTCCTAGGCGTATAAAAAAGATTACTTTATTATTACTTCTCCCACTTGGCTTCTTTTTTATCATTGGGGTGGGATCGTATTTTAATCATCAAGTTATAGACACAGCCGTTGAAGGATGTGAAAAATTAGGAGGAGAAGTGAATTTGGAAAAAGATATCCTTGCGATAAACTGGAGCTTTTCTTGTGAAAGATAAGAGATCAAGGAGGTTTGGTTATGCCAACTTGCCAGAACTGTGGATACATCTGGCGGTGGAAGGAAGCGATGAGACTAATCTATCGTTCAAAAGCCACCTGTCCAAACTGTAACACAAAGCAATTTCTTTCTGCGAAGTCGAGAAAGCGATCAAGTTATACATCGATTCTCGTCGTAATTCCACTTGGCATCACTACGATATACAATCTATCATTATGGGTGTATTTAGGTTTTTCATTTGGCATTCTCGTCCTGATTCTTCTTCTATCTCCGTTTTACTATACGTTAAGTCATGAAGAAGAACCGCTTTGGTGAAAGAGCTACAAAAAATCACGCACATACATAAAGAGAGGTCGCCTATCAAAAGATGATGGCGACCTTTTTGTGGATAAATTTTAAATCCGATGTTGAAAGACGATCCTTAAAATCATCGTTCTTGTCATACACACTATTAGATTGATGGAAATAGGGTAGTTTATAAACTACAGAATCGAATATGCGGAGGGGAGGGGTCCAATTGAAAAAGATAGTGTATCGAGGCATGATCGGCTTGCTCAATTCTAGGAGGTTAGGCTATTTCATTCATAAAATGAGCCGAACTCGATTCAGCAAGTGGCTGATTCCTATATACGTGAAGTTGTTTAACATCCAAACGAACGAGCTGGATTTAAAGCTGAAGGAGTTTACATCATTAGAAGCATTTTTTGTAAGAAAACTTAAATCTGGTTCACGTTCTGTTAAAGGAAGAGGTAGCGATATTGTCAGTCCTGTTGATGCGAAGTTGGAGCAGTTTGGTGAGATCGATGACACGTTAATTAAAGTAAAAGGAATTAGGTATTCAATTGAGGACTTATTGCAGGATAAGGAAATGATTGCTCGATATCGGCATGGTGTATTCCTTGTGTTATATCTTAGTCCCAGAGATTATCATCGGATTCACGCTCCTGTTGATGCCGTTATAGGAAAACAGTATGAACTTGGCGGAAAGTCTACTCCAGTCAATAAGTTAGGTATGACTTTAGGAAAGTCGCCCCTCTCGACAAACTACCGAATTGTGTCTGAATTAAGACAAGAAGATGGGATGTTTATGGCTCTCGTAAAAGTGGGAGCGATGTGGGTAAATACGATTGAATTAACACACCCTACCTTAAACCTAGAAAAAGGAGAGGAAGTCGGCTTTTTTAGTTTTGGTTCCACCGTGGTGCTCCTGTTTGAAAAGGGTAAGGTTTCTCTTTCTCCAGGTTTAGAGCGGCAAGCGTCGATCAAAGCCGGGGAGCCATTGGTAAGAAAAAGGAATTCAGAAGATAAGGATTCTTCATTTGAGGAGTAAGTGAGTTGTAAGAAAAAAATGAAAATATTTTCACTACCCTTTTTTTACAAAATATAGTAAACTATAACATGGACTGTTTAAAATGAACGACTTTGATAGCGTTGGATACGAAAGTTGATCGTGATTTTGTTCGGGTGAAGGAAGACCTTTACGTTCACTCACTCCTTAATATCCACTTATAGAACGCTGTTTAAATCTACTTCTGTTTCTACTACAATCATTAAGGAAGGGAAGCGTTGAAATTGCCTATACAATGTTACACGAGATCAAATCTTCTAGCTCTCATTGATCAGAAAAAAGTAGTTTTAACATCAAAAGTGCTAGCTCATGGATTTACACATAAACAAACTGTCATGGCCAGTCAAGAGCTTGATAAGCTCCTTAATCGCTATCAATTTGGACAATATGAAGGAAGTCAATCGAGGTATTTAGCTTAATTGCCATTATTTCATTTTATTTACAAAAACAAAGAGCCAGGAAGCAGATGATGCCTCCTGGCTCTTTGTAGTATAAACGTCTATTTTTAAGCGTGAGCTCCAAGCAATGCATCGTTTGCTGAAACGTAGTCATAGCCAAGGTCTCTTGCGACAGCTTCGTACGTGATTGCGCCGTTTGCTACGTTCAATCCTTTTTCGAGTGCCGGGTTGGTTTGGATCGCAGTCGTTACACCTTTATTGGCAATTTGAAGCGCATAAGGTATTGTTACGTTTGTAAGTGCGATTGTTGATGTTCTAGGAACAGCCCCTGGCATATTCGCAACTGCGTAATGAACAACCCCATGTTTTTCGTATGTTGGGTTATCGTGCGTCGTGATGTGATCAACTGTTTCGATGATACCACCCTGGTCAATGGCAACATCAACAAGCACAGATCCTGGTGTCATGCTCTTCACCATTTCTTCTGTCACAAGCTTCGGTGCTTTTGCTCCTGGAATTAACACCGCGCCAACAACAAGGTCCGCTTCTTTAACAGCTTGAGCGATATTAAGTGGGTTTGACATTAGCGTGTTAATCGCATTTCCGAAAATGTCATCAAGCTGACGTAGGCGCTCAGCGCTTAAGTCGAGAATTGTTACGTCTGCTCCAAGGCCCATTGCGATCTTCGCTGCGTTTGTTCCAACAACGCCACCGCCGATAATCGTTACTTTGCCGCGTTTCACTCCGGGAACGCCGCCAAGAAGAATGCCTTTTCCACCTTTAGGTTTTTCAAGGATTTGTGCGCCGATTTGTGAAGCCATACGTCCAGCTACTTCACTCATTGGTGTAAGTAGTGGGAGTGTTCCACGATCCACAACCGTTTCATAAGCGATTGCCGTTACGCCGCTATCTTTAAGCGCTTTTGTTAATTCAGGCTCTGCTGCTAAGTGAAGGTAAGTGAAAAGAATGAGTCCATCACGGAAATAAGCATATTCAGAAGAAAGTGGTTCTTTTACTTTCATTACCATTTCTTGGTTCCAAACGGATGCAACATCTGTTGCAATCGTTGCGCCTGCTTCGCGATAGTCAATATCTTCGAAACCGCTTCCAATTCCTGCTGCAGTCTCAACTGTTACGTGATGTCCAGCCTTTGTTAGTGCGATAACGCCTGCTGGTGTAATCGCTACACGATTTTCATTATTTTTAATTTCCTTTGGAATTCCAATATACATGATTTCATCCCCTTAGACAGTATTAAATGATCAAGTACCTCCGATTATAGACGTCCTTTTTTCATTTCACATTGTGTAAATAAGAGAAAAGGTCATAGGGTGTTTGTGTAATTACACAAACACCCTATGATTTCATTTGTTCGATTTTTAAATCAAGGAAAAGCGTTACTTTTTGATTGGCATTTTTTAAGTCAAGGTTCGCCACATCAGCGATGCGTTTGAGGCGATAGTTCAACGTATTGGTATGCACGTGAAGTGCGTGAGCGGCTGCTTTCACATTGCTATCCTGCTGTAAATAAGCATCGAGCGTTTCCAGTAGCTGCGTATGATGAATGGTATCATACTGCTTTAATTTCTCGATATAGGGGTTTTGATAATGCTGGCGCTCTTGACAGAGGAGGTCAATAAATTGATAAATCCCAAGATCCTGATAGCTATAGATCCCCGTAACTTCCCCTTTAAATCGTTCTTTAATTGACAGCACATGAAGGGCTTCGCGGTAACTGTCTTTTATCGAAAGTGGGGTTTGATAGAGGGCGCCTGCCCCGCCTTTTAACGTATCAACACCAAGACGATTACTAATTTTCTCAACAAAAACTTGGACAAAACTCGTGAGCTGTTCGGCTGTGTTGAGTTGGTCTTGAGGACGAACGAGTAAAATGAGCTGGTTTTGATCCAACGTACTGTAGATCAATTCGATTTGGTGTGAAGCCTGAATGTAATAGTTCATATGACGTTCAAGAGACTGCTGTATTTCTTCACTAAATTCAAAGATGACGATCGCCATCTCGCCCTTTACTTTTAGCTGATACATGGAAGCTTGCTGTTGGATGTGCTCTTCTTTTGTATAATGACCCGTTAATAACTTCCAGAAAAACTCACGATGCCCTTCTTCTGAATGACGTTTCTTAATGTCCAATTTCAGAATTTGGTTTTTAACCACTTTCGCGGCTTTTTTTAGAAGCGCAAGCTCCTCTTTAGTCACTTCCCAATTTAATTGAGCCCAAATAAAACCGAGCAGCTGCTCTTCATTTTTTCGAACTGAAATCGCGACTCTTTGGCCAAGTCCTACCTCTGGAATGGCAGGGATGATAACGGGGTCATCACTTTCAAAGAGCTGTGGAATGATGCCTTTTTTCCAGAGGCTTTTGATCACCTCTTCTGGTACTTTTCGTTTCATAATGGTGGCAATGCGCGCTGGGTCCACATTTTCATCATGCGAACTATACGCGAGAATGCGATGATCTGAATCTTCTATGGTAACCGGGCAACCGAGGTTCTCTCGGATACAGTCAGCTAAATCTTCTAATGTACGGAATGGTCCCTGAAAAGGGTTATGACTTTCTTGATCGGTATGCATTTACAACCACTCCTTTCTTAATCTCAATACTCGTACTTTGGCATTTAATTAAAAGTATACAAGAAAATCACCCCCTTTGTGGGATTTCACAAAGAGAAGTTAAGAAATTGTTAGGACTCACAATTGAAAGAAAACATGGAACTTAACACAAAATGGAAAAAGTGACAGACTTAAGAACAAAAGAGACATAATTAAACTATTTGAAATAAATAGTATGACATAATTAAATTAATGTGTTATTCTAATAATCGAATCTAGTAGGGAGGCGTTGGATTAATGGTGGAGCAAAGTGCGATTCGATGGTTTCATGAAATAAGAAAAGAGGATATTGCTCTTGTTGGTGGTAAGGGAGCAAATCTTGGAGAGCTTACGCAGAGCGGTGTACACGTACCGCCTGGTTTTTGTGTAACAGCTGAAGCGTACGCAACGTTTATCTCGGAACGGGAACTTGATCAGTCGATTACACAAAAAATGAAAACGCTTGATTATGAAAATAACGATCAGCTCAATGAAGTGAGTTCTGAAATTAGAGAATGGATTCTGCAGACAGATATGCTTGAATCGATTGAAGTAGAAATTCGTAATGCTTATGCAACGTTTAGTCAGAACCTTAACGTAACGGACCCTTTCGTTGCCGTTCGAAGCTCGGCAACGGCTGAAGATCTTCCGGAAGCCTCTTTTGCAGGTCAGCAAGATACATATCTTGAGATTTCTGGAATCACAGAGCTTCTTTATCACATCAAGAAATGCTGGGCATCACTTTGGACAGCACGAGCCATTTACTATCGCGAAAAACAGCAGTTCAACCATTTTGATGTCTCCCTTTGTGCGGTCGTTCAATTGATGGTGAATAGTGAAAAATCAGGTGTTATTTTTACTGCTAATCCGATTACAGGTGAACGCGAGCAGATGATGATTAATGCGAGTTGGGGACTTGGGGAAGCGGTTGTTTCTGGGATGGTTTCACCAGATGAGTACATCGTCGATAAGAGAACGTTTAAATTAATCGAAAAGCACGTAGCCGAAAAGAAAGTGCTAGTCGTAAAGAAAGCAAACGCAATCGGAACGGATACGGTTGCGGTGAAAGAATATTTAAGTGAGGACCACGTGAACCAACAGTGCTTAACGCAAGCTGAAATCGCTCACCTTTCTCGTGACGCTGTTCGAATTGAAGAACTTTATCAAACGCCTCAGGATATTGAGTGGGGCCTTGATTGCCAAACGAATGAACTATACATTCTGCAAGCACGTCCAATTACAACGCTAAAAGAGGAGGAAACAAAAGTGGTTGAAAAAGTAGAAACGCCAAAAAAGATGCTCGTTAGAGGATTAGCGGCTTCACCTGGATCTGCTAGTGGAAAGGTTCGGAAAATCAAAGATATTAGTGAAGTTTCCCTTGTAGAAGAAGGCGACATTCTAGTGACCATCATGACCAATCCTGATATGATTCCTGCCATGAAAAAAGCAGCGGCGCTTATTACCGATGAAGGCGGGCGCACGTGTCATGCGGCCATTGTTTCACGTGAATTCGGTATTCCATGTATTGTTGGATCTTCGATTGCGACAGATGTGTTAATGGATGGAATGGAAGTAACGGTTGATGCGACTCGTGGAGTTGTGTATGAAGGCATTCTAGAAGATGCTGAACCAGTGAAAAAGAAAGAAGCGGCCAACGAAGTGACGAACTCCACTGAAGGATTCAATGAAGCACTTCTTCATCAGCTTGCACCGATTACAGGAACTAAAATTTACATGAATCTTGGAGAGCCAGATCTGATCAACAAATACAAACACTTGCCGTTTGACGGCATTGGGTTAATGCGAACGGAATTTATCTTTTCAAATATCGGTATTCACCCGATGCATTTGCTTAAAACCGGACAGGAAGAGATGTTTATTGAAAAAATGAGCGAAGGAATCACGAAGGTGGCGCAGGATATCTATCCAAAGCCAATGGTTGTTCGCTTGAGTGACTTCCGCTCAAATGAATTTCGTGGACTCATTGGTGGTGATGAAGTAGAGCCAGTTGAAGCAAATCCGATGATCGGCTGGCGCGGCGTCTCACGCTATATTTCTCCTCAGTACGAAGAAGGATTCCGTTTAGAGTGTCGAGCGATTAAAAAAGTTCGCGATGAGTATGGTCTAATCAACGTTTGGACAATGCTTCCATTTGTTCGAACTACTTGGGAAGTTGAGAAAGTGAAGAAGATTATGGCAGAAGAAGGACTAATTCAAAATCAAGAGTTCAAGATCTGGATCATGGCAGAGGTGCCTTCCGTGATTTTTGAAGCGGAAGAATTTGCCCAGCTTGTTGATGGATTCAGCATAGGAAGCAATGACTTAACACAGCTTATTCTTGGATCGGACCGTGACTCTGGCATTCTGAACAGCATGGGTTATTTCGATGAACGCAACCCTTCCGTAAAACGAGCGATTAAACAGCTGATTCATGGGGCGCATAAGTATGGTAAAACCGTCTCTATTTGTGGCCAGGGCCCATCGACTTACCCAGAATTCACAGAGTTTCTTATTCAAGAAGGGATTGATAGCGTAAGCATTAATCCAGATACGGTGGCAGCGACAAGAAGGTCGGTTGCGTCTGTTGAACAGCGCATGATTCTAAATAAAGTTAGAGGGTTATAAATAAGTATTTACACGGTGTAACCGTACTGGTATTATATAACAAAATCAAGTGCGATGATGAGAAGAGTAGATGATGTGATCTTACACAGAGAGCTCCGTTAGCTGAAAAGGAGTGAAGGTCACATGATCGAACCAAACCTCTGAGCTGTACATCGGAACCGAACGGGGGGATGGTGTAACGGGAGCTCCCGTTATAGAGCTATGGTATAAGCAGCTTCTGCCGTACCTGATAAGAGTCATGTGGCGACACATGACTGAACCGGGGTGGCACCGCGATAAGCAATCTCGCCCCCGGGACTATACGTCCTGGGGGTGAGATTTTTTTATTGGTTCAAACACTTATCGCGAACGGAGCTGACTTGTCATGAAGCGTTTTAGTGCTATTCGGAAGAACGACCTGCTGTTGCTTATATCAATGGGGATTACAAATATCGGAGGGTGGGTTTATCATATTGCCCTTAATCTCATCCTATTAGATCAAACGGGTTCAGCACTCGCTGTGACAGGATTGTATTTACTCAAGCCGTTCGCCACTCTGTTCACAAATCCTTGGGCGGGCAGCTTGATTGATCGCGTGAACAAACGAAGGCTAATGATTTTGGTGAATATCGCTCAGGCATTGGTGATGTTTATTCTCCCACTACTATCCAGTTTATGGATGATTTATGCTCTTGTTTTTTTGATTAACATGGGTAGCTCGATTTTTGATCCAACATCAATGACTTACATGACGAAGCTTGTTCCTAAAGAAAGGCGAATCCGCTTCAATTCCCTTCGAAGCCTGGTCGATTCAGGTGCATTTGTGATCGGACCAGCGATTGCTGGTGTGTTATTTATCATCGGAACGCCAACCAATGCCATTTACCTGAATGCAGGAGCCTTATTTCTTGCTGGACTGCTGTTTTTATTGCTACCTGATGTAGAAACAGAAATTCGCTTGAATCAATCAGGTATGATTTCATTTCAAATGATGAAAGAAGATTGGCGCATTGTATACACGTTTAGCCGAAGCGCCATTTTTATTATTCTCATTTACTTTCTAGTGAGTGCAGTTGGCATAATGAGCTGGGGAGTAGATTCACTTGAAGCAAGCTTCGCAACAGAGGTTCTTCATCTGACAAATACCGAATATGGATTTCTCGTAAGTATTGCTGGAATCGGAGTTCTTCTAGGAGCCATTCTCAATACCGTTATTGCAGAAAAAGGAGAACCGCTTTCGTTAATAGGAGGCGGGGCGATCGTGCTTTCCATTGGGTATCTGATATTTGCTTTATCGTCATCATTTCAGTTAGCTGCCATCGGCTGCTTTGTCCTTTCCTTTTCCCTTTCATTCATGAATACGGGTTTCTACACTTTTTATCAAAACAATATTCCTGTTGACGTCATGGGAAGGATTGGTAGTTTATTCGAATGGATTGAGGCGATTTTTGTTATCGCTGTGATGGTCGGCTGCGGAATAGCGGCAGAACTCATATCGATACGATTTAGTGTGATAGTAGGCTCAAGTGTCATGCTAAGCTTTGCTTTCCTACTTCTAGGAGTTGTTATGGTCAAACGAACGAGTATGAGGTCCGAGGCAGAACACCGGTTGGCTAAATAGTAGCCATCACTCGAATGTTTTTTTAATCAAAACCGCAATAAAAAAACGATCAAAAGTATAAAAGTCAAGACAGAACCCTTGTCTTGGCTTTAATTCGAATATTGTTTCTATTGTCACTGGGAAAGTTCATGGAATATCCAAAACTGTTTCTAAGTTGCCATTGAATTCACTTTAAGCGTTTTTCATAATAGAATTATGCTGTTGAGGAATGTGATGATTAGTTAATGATTCACACATTTTATCATGTGTTGTGTACCCGATTCACTCTGCTTACATGAAACGGGTGAACCTTGCTGCTAACAGAAATAAACAATGGAGGATCGATCATGAAAAAAATAGTAGTATTAACGATTGCCTGTCTACTCACGTTTGGGAATTTAACTTACGCCCACACTGGAATAGAAAGTTCTAACCCAGAGGATGGTAGTACGATCACAGAGGAGTTAACCACAGTAACGCTCACTTTCGAAACAGAAATTGAGGAAACAAGCTCATTTGAATTACAAAATGCAAGTGGTGAAACTGTAGCTGTTGATAACATCACTGTTGAAAACAATACGATGACTGGGACGTTTGATCAGCCAATTGAAAACGGAGATTATGAAGCGCCGTGGAAAATCATTGGAATTGATGGTCATCCGATCGAAGGAACGTTTTCTTTTTCAGTAGACGCACCTGAATCAGAAGTGGCGGAAGAAGAGTCAACTTCTGAAGAAGCAACAAACGGTTCAGCAGAACATACAGATGAACAAGTGGATAAAGAAGAAGAGACGAAGACAAATACGGCTGAAGAAGAAAGTTCTAACGGAACGGTAATTGGCATCGTTATTGCTGTCCTCGTTATCGTACTCATTGGAAGTGTTTTGTTGATGAGGAGGAAAAAATAATCCATGTTGATTCTAACAGTAATCAGTGAAGCGCTGCTTTATATTAGCTTTGCGCTACTGATTGCGGATTATCTTTTTTCATTTCTTTCACATGATAAAAAGCCGGTTATTCATGTTCCTAAAAAAATCCGCTTTTTGGCTGCAGGAGGGATTGCGCTTTTTTCCTTCATGCCGATCTTGGATTTACTTCTTTATTTATATGAGGACTATGGAATAGGACAAGCACTATCGTCGGTATTAGGTACATTTAAAGTGGGTCAGGCTTGGGGTTTTACGGTTCTTCTGTCCATTATGTTAAGCCTATTTATTCTCTTTGTTGATGATGGACAAGAGAAGAGATATCCATTCATCGGTGTGGTTCTTCTTCTGTTTCTCATTCTAGGACTAGGGTGGGCGAGCCATTCAAGCTCTCTTCATCCAGTTAAAGGGTTCATTATTCACACAATTCACTTTACGGCTGTCATTACCTGGGTAGGAGTACTTTTTGTCATAAGCTGGTTTTCAAAAAACGCGGCAAACTGGACGCAATTTCTGAAGTGGTTTCATCCAACCGCTATCATCTGTTTCACAGTAGTAGGGATTACAGGGCTATTGTTAGTACAGTTTGTTATCCCATTACAAGATTATCCTGATTCATGGATGGTTTCTTACGGACAAAGCTTATTAATCAAACACTTGCTCATTGTCCCACTACTTGGTTACGCCTTCCTGAATGGCGTCATCATGAAGAAAAAGCTTAAAGAGAGCAATGCGTTTGATCCTAGACCGTGGACAAAAGTAGAATCCGTGATGGTGTTACTGATTTTTTCCGCTACGGGTGCTATGAGTCACTCTTCACCTCCAAACAATCTGGCTTCTCTCATTAGTCTTGAGGGAGTATCTCCGCTGTTTACGCTATTCACAAACGGCTTAGTTCCACCTGGTGCCTCTATTGAATTAGTCGTTAACGTGAATGCGCTGTTGCTTGGCGCTTTAGCAGTCGTTTTTATGGCGGTGATGATTGCAGGATTTATGAAGAAGATGGCACCACTTTTTTCGTTTCTAATGAGCGTATTGTTTATCATATCAGGCTATTTAGCGTTGCTACAAAGCGTTCAGATTATATAATTATGAAAGCCCCGAGAGCAGTGCTCTCGGGACTTTCATATTCAATCTATCTATTCGCTATAATTGCTCTATTTTTTTGGATTTACTTCTTTAACTAAAAGCGGGAAAGTAGGTTGAATGAAATAGCAGGCGTTGAACCAAACAATGGTTCAACGCGTGCTAAGAAAGACGAACTAAACCTTAAAATGCTTATTGTCGAGTAGAAGTACTTTTTCAGTCGTTTGGTGGGCTTGTTTTTTCGTATGCTCAACGAGATCATAAATGAGTGGACTGCACTTCTTAGCCCCTTTGATGAGTAGCGGTACACCGAGAGCATCGATGCCAAGCCCTCGAGAAAGACCGCCTCCTATTGACATAACGAACGGTACGGTTGGTGATGTGTTTGAAAGGATAATTTGATCATCTACTTGAAAATGCTCAAAAAGCATCATCGTCATATCGTATAGGGCGGGCACAATCAGTTTTGACGATTTTTTTCCGATTGTGTAGACTTTATGACCATCTGAATCACGTCCGTGGAAAAGGAGACGGCCTGCATCCTTTTTCGTTAGTTTGTTAAAAAAAGGCACGGCAAGGACCTCTTCATTCGTTAATGGAAGTGAAGAGGGCTTCAAAAGGTGTAAATGAAAAGCGGCTGCAATGGAGGTGGTGTGTGTGCCACCGTAGTCATGGTAAATGTAAATCATATACTCATCCCTGTAATTGAATTTACTAACAAGTATGACCTGATTAGGGAGAAACAATCCAAAAAACTATTCCTAAACTAACAACCGCTCAGTCAAGAGACTGAGCGGTTGTTTCAAAAAGTTTTTACGCATTAACTGACTTAGGTTCATTGCGATTGTTTCGAATCGGCGCCTCATTTGTTTTCTTGTATTCTTGTTCAGGTGCGTTCTTTTTTACAAAGAACGAAAGCCCAAGAGCGAAAATGGACAGAACGAGAATGACGAGGAAGGCAATATTTACGCCATGAATATCTGGCCGGGCGATAGACGGCTGTTGTTGAGCCGTTTGAGCTGTTGTCGTCATAACAGTCACAAGGATGGCGGTACCAATTGATGCCGCAATCTGACGCATCGTATTGTTCATCGCCGCCCCATGCGGAATAAGGTGCTTCGGCATTTGATTCAAACCAGCCGTTGTGACCGGCATCATCACCATTGATAAACCAAACATACGAATTGCATAGATCACCGTTAAGAATGTAATGGTTGTCGATGTGTCTAAAAATGAGAACCCGAGGGTTGCGCCGGTTACTATTGTTAAGCCTACAATTGCCAGGAGGCGTGCACCGATTTTATCAAAGATTCGTCCAGTAATCGGGGACATAAAGGCTGTAATAACCGCCCCTGGAAGTAGAACAAGTCCGGACTCAAATGCGGTGAAGTCTCTCATATTTTGCATATAAAGTGGGATCAGCGTTTCGGATCCGATTAATCCAAGAAACATCATCATCCCGATAATGGTCGTAATCGTGAAAGTCTTATCTTTAAACACTCGAAACTCAAGCATCGGCTGTGAAAGGCGTAGCTGTCTTAAAATGAAAACCGTTAGCGCTACGACGCCAACGATCAGAACAACGATCGTTCTCATGCTGCTCCAGCCAATGTTTCCTGCACTTGTGAATGCATATAGCAATCCTCCGAATCCGATCGTTGAAAGAATAATCGAGATCGGATCGACTTTAGGAAACGTGAGCTCTGTTACATTTTTCATAACGAAATGAGCCACTGCAATGATCATAATAGCAAGTGGTAACATCGCCCAGAATAGGAGGCGCCACGAATAGCTTGCTGTAATCCAACCGGATAAAGCAGGACCAATAGCGGGAGCAAAGGAAATGACAAGTCCAATATAACCCATCGCAGCTCCGCGTTTATTCACAGGAAAGATCATGAGAAAGACGGTCTGCATAAGCGGCATCATTACGCCAGCGCCGGCGGATTGAATGACACGCCCAATTAACAAGACGCCAAAGTTCGGCGCGAATCCGCCGATGATCGTTCCGACTGAGAAAATACTCATTGCAGAAATAAAAAGTTGTCTCGTTGTAAATCGTTCAAGAAGAAAAGCACTAATCGGTATCATAATGCCGTTCACAAGCATAAAGACGGTTGTAAGCCATTGTGCTGTATTCGCAGTAATGTTCATTTCCTCCATGATCGGTGGAATCGCCGTAATCATCAGAGTTTGGTTTAAAATTGTAATAAACGCTCCAGCTAGTAGAAGTGTAGCAATTAATACTTTGTTGTAAGGTTTGGTGGTCACGATAGGACTCCTCTCGTAATCTCTTATCATTTTTCATTAGTAGTTGTTTAGTTGTTATCTCTCAATCAATTACCAAATTATACGCTCATCATCGCCTCGTTACAAACGTCTTGATTGTAAATTTTCATTACGGTCGAGTAGGGGTAGATTCCTTATAATGGTATAATTAGGTGGAATGATTCTAGTTAGCTAATAAAAATTGATTTTGGCCAATATATCCCGAATTTGGCCAATAAAACCGCATTTTGGCCAATAAATCTTGAATTTAGCCAATAAAGCTTTCCCGGGCGCGCTCTTGCAGGCGGAATATTTGCTCTGACGTGTTTTTGGGAGGTTCCTCGCTTTCAGATCTAGAAGTATATCAAAAGCGGTACGTTTGGCGTTAGTGGTCTCTAGACCGCACAATTTAAACTTCGGAGTTTGTAATGATGAGGTAAGGGGTGAAGAAGAGTGAGAAAAGTCGAAGTACAGGAATTTAAAGAAATCTGGCGTGAACTTTTTTTGTTAGAAGCGAGAAAAATCGAGCAAGTTTTTCGCGATAATATGATCGAAATTCATCATATTGGTAGCACGGCGGTTGAAGGGTTAAAAGCGAAGCCAGTGATTGATCTATTGCCTGTCGTGAATGATCTTACGTTAGTGGATCACTACAATGAACAAATGGAAACCCTTGGTTATGAAGCAATGGGGGAAAATGGGCTACCCGGACGCCGTTTTTTTCGAAAAGGTGGAGATCAGCGGTCACATCATGTTCATCTTTATGAAAAAGGACACCCGGATATTGATCGGCACTTAGCATTTCGTGACTATTTAAGTGCGCATAATGAAGATCGGATGCGCTATGGTGAGAAGAAAGCCGAGTTAGCGAAGCGGTTCCCATATGAGATGGAGGCTTACATTGAAGGGAAGAATCCAATAGTCGAGGAGATCGAAGCTAAAGCACTGGATTGGTATAAAAGTAGAGGGTACGTATAAAAGAACGCCGGATTGTTCCGGCGTTCTTTCTTTACTTAAGGCTGATAAACTTTTCCGTTGGCATCCATATAAACCGTGTGAAGAATCGTTCGCTCAAACGATGCGCCCTTCGTCGTTTTACCATTTACATCAAGCATAATGTGGTAAACTCCTTCACCTGCGTGCTTCATTGGAAAGGATTTTAGTGAGTTGAATTCTTCTTGTGAGACTTTCTTTTGCTTGTTTTTTCCGTTTTGACTATATTGAATCACGATCGAGCCTTCAATGGATTTCTGATCAATCTTTGCGCTATTTACTTGAAGCTTCACTTCTTTCGCGTTGCTCATCTCTATCTGAAGATCCTCGTTCAGCTCACTTTCATAAGCAACCTGCATGAGATAACTTTCTTTCCTAGGCTGTTTCACCTTTAGTTTCCATGTACCTGCGGTCGGGGTGTTCACTTTCATTTGATGATGAAACGCTCCTTCAAACATGCCGGTATCTTGTGTAGTGTTTGTTACCGTATACGTTTTTTGATCAGGTCCTTGAAGGGTAATCACAGAATCTTTGTTTTGGCTCATCCAGTCGATTGCGATGCTTTTTGTGTTTGGTTCGATTTGTATCTTTTCTACTTTTGTCCCGTTAAATTCGCCACCTCTAATGAGAACACTGGCTTCTTCAGGTTCAGTCGTTTCATTTAATGAATTGAGCGGGGCGAAGGCAGGGACTGACTGGGTTAAATAAGGTTCGAATAAGTTAAACGTAGCGCTCCCAGTTCGAATGGAAAAGTGATCCCAGTTGCCAACGCGAATCTCATTTCCATAGGGAAGTCTAGAGCTAGTAACGGTTACAGCCCCGTCGTTGGGACCATACGGCCTCAAGTACAACCCACCCCAGTAGAGCGCGCCGCCAAAGCTACCCCAACTCGTGCCCCCAAATGTATAATAAGGCGTGGCGGAAATAGTCGGTTTCGAATCAGTTACGGAGCGGAAGTAGCTCATGTAGCCAGTCTGAAGGGAATAGGTCGCGTCATTTCGATTTCCAATAATGGCAGCTAGCCACCCAGCCCAGCTACTATGAGCAAGATCGGCAAGCTGAGATCCTTTGTGTGGTGTGGAAAGGGTAATCACTTTATCAACATACTGCTGGGCATTTGCGTGAACGATAGCAGCCTGGGCATCCACTCCGCCTTTACTGTGCGTCACAAGAATGACTTTCTTTCCAAAATAAGCGTTCATTTCTTTCAGTTTGCTAGCAAGCAGCTGTCCGTTATCCCACATGTTTTTTGTCGGATATAAATCAATGTAAGCCGTTTGGTAGTTCTTGCTGTATGTAAGTTCATCCATGTCGTTTTGATCAATCCAGGTTTTCGAAGAGCTATTTAATCCGTGGACAAATACGAGTGGAAGGGAGCCAGACTTAACGGATGTAGGTTCATCTCCAATGTACCATTCGCCGGGTGTTCCGGTTGCATCACCTTTTCCAATAATACCGGCTTGTGCATCCTGGGCAAAGGGGGGAGCAAGTAAGAATGTCAACACCAATAGCGACACCAACCATTTCTTCATAAAACCCTCCTATTTGAAATGAGTCTTATACCTCCTCAACTATATGAATATTCTGTCTATTAATCAAGGAACCATTTCACTAACTTTCTTAGTTGGAGAATAGGTCTATCGAACGGTAACCGCTGTTCATTCGACGGGTTTCTCTGAAGTTCTTAATCGTGCTTCTTCTCTCTCAAAAAAGCTGTGTCAAAGGTACTACAATCCACAAAAAAACGATCCAGACCTTTACATGTCTGAACCGCAGTTTTTTTACTCGTTTATTTTTTCAAGACCATTCTTTTCAATAATCGCATCAGAAACGCGAAGTTGCTCTGCTACCTTCTCAATTTGATCTTCACATTTATCAAACGCTACTTTCTTTTCACTAGAAACGTTATAGCACGTGCCGTTTCCAGCTTCTTCTGTTAAATCAGCTTCGTAATAATAATCGTTATAGCGGAAAGACCCATCTCGAAACGCAGTAAAATTGGATTCGTCATCGAGAAGAGAGCTTCCCATCATATAAGGCATATCCATATTTAACATATCTAAAATCGTTGGAGCGATGTCGATTTGCCCACCGTTTTCTTTTACCACCTGTCCACTACTGTCATTCGGTTGCTTTATAAAAAGTGGTACCTGACGATCAAGTTCAAACGCATCTACAGCACTTTCAACATTCGCTTCCTTTCTCATTTCACTGCCTTCGTTCGTTAGGCCGCTATCATGGTCACCGTAGAAAATGATAAGGGAGTCTTCCCATAGTCCTTTTTGCTTTAACTCGTCAATCATCAACCCGACTGCCTGATCGACATAAAAGACAGTTTGATAATATCGTTTTAACATCGGATCATCATATCCCGATAAATCTAGCTCTCGCTCCTTTTCAGGAATCTCATATGGAGTGTGACTCGTTAATGCCACCATGAACGCAAAGTAAGGTTCCTTTAATGTTTCCATATGTTCAATCGATGTAGTGAGAAAGTTTTTGTCGTTTAACGCCATCCCGATTTTTTTCTTGTTCGGATAGTCTTTGTTGCTAAAGAAGTGATTGAATCCAATGTTCTCATACACTTTATCACGGTTCCAAAAGCCTTTGTCATACGCATGCATGGCTGCTGTGTCATAGCCATTTTCTTTCAGTAACTCCGGTAATGAACCAAACTCATTTTCTGGAAAACGTGTATACACGGAGCCGGATTTCAATGGATAGAGCGACGTATTTGTTATAAATTCAGCATCAGACGTTCTTCCTTCATGCGTTTGATGATAGAACGAAGAGAAGTATAGCGTTTCTTCTTTTAACTGATTTAAATTGGGAGTAAGCTCTTTGCCATTGATTTGCTTTCCAATGAGGGACCCTTGGAACGATTCCAATTGAATCAAAAGGATATTTGGTTTCTTAGGAGAACCTTCTGTGTTTTCTGAAGCATTTTTCTCGAGCATTTTTTGCTGTGTTGCGGTTAAATCGTCATCAGACTCAATGGCGCTGATCACACCTCGCCAAAGATCAACGCCGTGATAGCCCCAAAAGCCAAGCTGGTAATAATCACGCATATCTGAAATAGAGTGGGTCACAAGCCCCTTGTCATCTTTAACGGCGCTATAGGTTAACGGTGTCGCAAACAGAATGATTCCGATAAGAAATGTAACGCCTGCCGTTATTCTACGTTTCTTCTTTGTTACTTCATACGTCTTCTTTCTCGTGAAGAAAAGTATCAATAGAAAAATCACCACATCAGCGAAAAGGAAAAAGTCTTGAAAACGGATGAGCGCCATAAATCCACCGCCCACATCGCTCATCTGAAGCATCTGAGAAAGAAGAGAAACAGAGAGCATATCTTCAAAGTAACGGTAGTACCAGAGATCGGATATTAAAAGAAGACTATGTAAAAACAAAAGCGTGAGCCATATCCATCGACGTTTTTTCCATTGAATGAGAAGTGTCCAGCTTGATAAAAGTAACATGCCGGCAAGGTTCATAAGGAGAAACTGCAATGGAAAAGCCGTATTGGTATAGAAGCTAAATAGCACAAATTTTAGAATGGCTAAAAGTAAATAGATAGCATAACCGAAAAATATCATGGGATCCTCCTAACGTCTGTCATCATTGTCGACTAATCTTTACCCTGAAACACACAGGAAGGAACGTTAGAATGTGTTAGATTTGTATTTTTTCCAACAAGTGTAAAGTGCCTACGTTTTTTTGAAAATCCTTCATTATAATAGAAAGTAATAAGACGGGAGGGGATTACATGACACTTTCTTTACCGTTACAGGATATCGCGTGGAAACGGATCGTATTCTTTCTGCTTATTATCATTGTGCCGAATTATCTTGTGATGCAAACGCAAGTGGTTGGCCCTATTGATAATCGAGTGGGTATTGGAACGGCCCTTGACCTTGGCGTCATTTTACCATTGTTACTCTATTTCTTTGGGTTTCAAAAAAGAGTTTCATGGATTCTGTTGTGTGGTTTTATATTCTGTGGCGTATTGCTTGCTAATTGGATGATTCCTTCACATGCGGATGCTCACCTTACCTATTTCAACACTATGGTCGTTGTTCTTGAAATAGGTGTCATCGCTTTTGAACTCGTTCTTTTTCTTGTCATTCTTAAAAGGATCCCCTTATTAATTAAAAACTATCAATTGGAGAAGACGATTCATCATCATTTTCTTCTAAGTTTTTCACGAGCGATCCAACAAACGTTTACCTTTCAAAACAAACGACTAAATAAATTTGGTTTTCTATTACGATTAGTAGCGACGGATCTTGCCGCTATTTACTATTGTTTATTTAGCTGGAGAAAGAAAAGGCAAACAAACGTTGAACATGTAAATTCATTTACGTTCCATAAAGATGGAGGTTACCTTGGCATATTTTACATGCTTGTTCATGCGATGGTCATTGAAATAATTGCCGTTCACATGATGGTTGCACAGTACAGTCATGTCGCGGCCTGGATCGTGACAATTTTTGATCTTTATGCGCTCCTATTTATCATCTCAGATTACCAGGCGATTCGATTATCTCCTGTTATCCTTAGTGAAAAAGGCATTCATTTTCAAAAGGGCATTCGGCAATACGGATTTATCGAGTGGAATGCAGTGAAGGGAATAATGGAAAACAAGAAATCTCCTGAAGAAGTGAAGCAGGATCGAGCAAGTGTAGAGCTTGCGCTTCATGGACTTGAACGAGAACAGCTTCCGTTCGTAATTGAGCTGAATCGATCGATGGAAATTAATCAGATTTTTGGTTTTAAGAAAAACGTTGAGAGGTTGTATGTAAAGATGGATGAGCCTTATGCGTTTCGGGATAAGGTTAATCACTATCTTGGAATCTGAAAGTAGAGAGTTGAATGACCTTGTCTTGTTTACACTCAGCATGATACTGGGAATACCCTCCAAAAGGAGTGGTATCGATGGCGTTTAACTACGATCTCGATTTTGACAACATTAACTTTCGAGAACAACCTGAAAAATATCGCGTTGGTCGCGGCGAGCAGGGTGTTCTCATGGTAGAACCATATAAAAGTGAAATCCTCCCACACTGGCGTTTTAAAACACCTGATATCGCAAAGGAATCGTCAGAGAAAATTTATCAAATGTTTCTCAAGTATCAGGAAAACGATGATTTCGTAGGGATGGACATGGCCCGTAAATTTATTCAGATGGGTTATACAAGAGCACGTCGCTATGCGAATTATAAAGGTGGTAAGAAATACGACAGCGACGGTGATGTGAATGAGCGGGATATTGATGAGGAAAAAGCCGAATCAGCAAGGATTTTTGAAGAGAAGTGGAAGATTGTCCGTACGGATGAAGCTTATTTAGAAAAGAAGAAGGAGCACCAGAAGAAGTACGGGTAATTCACGCGCTTGCAGCGGTTTCGCGGAATTATTTATAATATCGCGGAAAAATCGTATGAATTCGCGGAATTAATGTGAAAAGCGCGGAATAAATTCGATTTTCGCGGAATTCTCGACAAATAGGAAGCTTTTTCGTTTAACTCAGCTCGCGGCGGCTGAGTTTTTACTATGTTTGAGCCACTTTCTTTAGAGATTTTCATTCTTATATTGTCTCAATAGGGAAAATAAGGTATTGTATATGGAAATATCTGAAAAAAGGGAGGGTTTGAGCTATTAAAATGAATTGCCTACACACTCCATGGTGCGTACATAGAATAGGAGAGACAGAAAATGAGATTCAGAGACTTTCACAAGAACATTAAAATCCGTTTGATTGAAAACTTTATTAGTCGCTTTATCGGAAGTATGATTTTTCCGTTTATGTCAATTTACTTAGCAGTCCATTTTGGTGCCAAGATCGCAGGGCTCCTTCTTTTAGTGAATGTGTTTATCGGGATCGGCATTAACTTTCTTGGCGGTTATTTCGCAGACCAATTTGGTCGAAAGAAAGTGATGCTGTTTGCGGAAACGCTTCGTTTCCTCGCCTTTTTAAC
>Ga0114955_1000194_pt1 | contig 36739 bp, 36 predicted proteins | sample Porto_5metaG_FD_87302 | JGI IMG/M metagenome (GOLD analysis project Ga0114955, IMG submission 87302) | Marine algal microbial communities from Porto, Portugal - Porto_5 metaG | ecosystem: Host-associated > Algae > Red algae > Unclassified | place: Portugal: Porto | collected 2015-02-02 | reverse complement strand
TAACCACTAAAGCTAGAAAACCGATATGGCAATATTAAATTTCCAGAAGCCCGATAAAGTCATTATGATTGACTCTACTGATTTTGAAGGTAAATTTGAGTTTAGACCTTTAGAACCAGGTTACGGTTTAACCGTAGGAAACGCTTTACGTCGTGTATTGTTATCTTCATTAGAAGGTTTTGCAATTACATCTGTACGTATAGAAGGTGTAGATCACGAGTTTTCTACATTGGCTGGAGTAGTTGAGGATGTTACAGAAATTATCCTTAATCTTAAGCAAGTACGTTTTAAAAGACAAATAGAAGAAATAGATAACGAAACTGTAACAATTTCATTATCTGGAGTAGATCAATTAACAGCTGGTGATTTCCAAAAATTTATTTCAGGTTTCCAAGTGCTTAATCCTGATATGGTGATAGCAAACATGGACAAGAAAGTAAATCTTAATATGGAAATTACTATCGAAAAGGGACGTGGATATGTACCTGCTGAAGAGAACAAGAAGTCTAATGCACCTCTTGGAACTATCTTTACAGACTCTATTTATACTCCTATCCGTAATGTAAAATATAGTATAGAGAACTATCGTGTTGAGCAGAAAACTGATTATGAAAAATTAGTTTTTGAAATCATCACTGATGGATCTATTCATCCAAAAGAAGCTCTTACTGAAGCAGCTAAGACCCTTATTCACCACTTTATGTTATTCTCAGACGAGCGTATCACTTTAGAGGCAGATGAGATAGCTCAGACTGAGACTTATGATGAAGAATCTCTACACATGCGTCAGTTGCTTAAAACTAAGCTTATCGATATGGATCTTTCCGTTCGTGCGCTTAACTGTTTAAAAGCAGCAGAAGTAGAAACATTAGGAGATCTTGTTTCTTATAACAAAAATGACTTGATGAAATTTAGAAACTTTGGTAAAAAGTCACTTACTGAGCTTGAAGAGCTTGTAAATGTAAAAGGCCTTAGTTTTGGAATGGATCTAGCTAAGTATAAATTAGATAAAGACTAGGGAGCTATAGCTGAAAGGCAATAGCGCTTTCGCGAAAGCGAGAAAATATATTTTACAATGAGACACGGAAAGAAATTTAATCACTTAGGGAGAAAGACTGCACATAGGAAGTCTATGCTTGCAAACATGGCTTGCTCTTTAATTGAACATAAAAGAATAAACACGACAGTGGCAAAGGCAAAGGCTTTAAAGCAATTTGTTGAGCCAATGATCACAAAGTCAAAAGACGATACTACGCATAATCGTCGTATTGTTTTTGCAAAACTTCGCCAAAAAGATGCAGTAACTGAATTATTCAGAGATGTTGCGGCAAAGATTGGTGATCGACCAGGAGGTTATACTCGTATTATCAAGATGGGTAATCGTCTTGGAGATAATGCAGACATGGCACTGATAGAACTTGTTGATTATAATGAGATTTACAGCCCAGGCAAACCAACAAAAAAGAAGAATACTCGTCGTGGAAGTAAAAAAGTTGAAGCTGTAGCACCCGCTGCAACAGAAGAAAAAGCTTCTAACGAGGAAGAATAGTATTTAATTATTCGTTGAATTAATAGGCTCACTGTAAAGTGAGCCTATTTTTTTCATAATGTATTGTTAAGTTGTTGATTTTTCACTCAAAGTAGCAAGTGAGTAACTATCTTAGATTTTCCTAAATGATTTTATATGAAATATTTTTTAATTCCTTTTTTGATTGTAGTTTCTTTTTGTGTAAACTCTCAAAACGAGGAAGTAACTTTTACCTCTAGTGCTAACGCGAATCAAGCCATTGATAGGGGATTAGTGAATTTTGATGGTGCAAATTATTCTGGTAGAACTTTTAAGGCTGCAACAAGTTTGGAGGGCAACAAATTTTTATTTGGTAATTGGCTGAGCTCTGCGAGACTAATCACACAAAATAAACAAGTGATTGATATATTAAATGTAAATTTTGATATGGAACGTGGTACTTTTTCTTTTAGAGAGGGTGATAATATTCTGGACATTAATCAGTTTGTCGTAAGTTCAATAAATGTTAATGATCTTAAGTTTAAAAGAACTTTAAACCCAATAAACAATGTGTCTAGATTGATGGAAGTCATATACGAATCTGATGATCTAGCTCTACTTAAGGATCATAATGTAAGTATTAGAGAGGGTAAATTTGATGTACAGATTGGTCAACAGCCTGATGAGTTCGTAAATAGTACTCATTACTATTTGATAAGTGAAGGAGAGTTTAAAAAATTTAAACCAAAGAAATCTGCTGTTTTAGCACTGTTCGGAAGTTATAAAGATGTAATGGCTAATCATATAAAGAAAAATAAGTTGTCCTATAAGGAAGATCTTGATCTGAAGGATATGTTTTTAAAATTGGATTTACTAAGATCTTCAAAATAAACCTTAGTAAACTATTTTTTTTTCAATTGGCTATATGTATTACTTTTGTGTCCTGTAAGGAAAAATAAAAAAATGAAATATCAATCTAGAAGACCGGCCATAATATTACTTGCAGACGGTACTATTTTTCATGGTAAATCTGTTGGAGATAAAGAAGCAACTTCTTTTGGAGAAGTTTGTTTTAATACAGGGATGACAGGCTATCAAGAAATTTTCACTGACCCTTCCTATTTCGGTCAATTAATGGTTACTACTAATGCGCACATAGGAAACTATGGAGCTACAGATGCAGAAACTGAATCTGACACAGTTAAGATCTCTGGTCTAATATGTAGAAATTTTAGCTATACTTTCTCAAGAAAAAATGCGGAGGAATCTCTTGAAACTTTTTTAAATGATAGTAAGCTTTTTGCTATATCAGATATTGACACAAGAGCTTTGGTTGCACATATACGTGATAATGGCGCTATGAATGCTGTCATTTCTACAGAAGTTGAAAACATCGACAACCTAAAAAAACGGTTATCTGAAGTTCCTGATATGAATGGTCTTGAACTAGCCTCAAAAGTATCTACAAAAAAATCTTATTTCTTTGGAGAAGAAACGGCTGATATTAAGGTAGCGGCGTTAGACATTGGTATTAAACGTAATATTTTACGTAATCTTGCAAAACGAGGAGTATATATAAAGGTCTTTCCTTACAATACAACTTTTGATGAAATGAAAGAATGGAATCCTGATGGATACTTTCTGTCTAATGGTCCTGGCGACCCAGAGCCTCTTGATAATGCTATTCAGGTTGCAAAGGATATTATGAATGCAAATAAACCATTATTTGGTATTTGTTTGGGTCATCAAGTAATAGCTCTGGCTAATGGTATTTCTACATATAAGATGCACAATGGTCATCGTGGTATTAATCATCCTATTAAGAATTTAGTTACAGGTAAAGGTGAAATTACTTCGCAAAACCACGGATTTGCAATTGATAGACAGGAAACGGAAGAAAATGGCGATGTTGAAATCACACACGTCCATCTCAATGATAATACTGTTGCTGGTATAAAGCTAAAGAATAAGAATTGCTTTTCTGTTCAATACCACCCTGAGGCTAGCCCGGGTCCCAATGATGCAACTTATTTGTTTGATCAATTTGTAGAAAATATAAAAAGTACTAGAGTTTAATGTAAAAATCCTCTCCTCTTCAAGGCGAGGATTTTTACATTATTGATTTTCGCTTTTTGCGAAAACGTTATCGCTACAAAGTAGTTTCCCAGTCATTTTATCTTTACCAAAATTGTATTTTTACATAACTAATAAAACAACTATAACATGAGTATTATCATAGAAGTTCACGCAAGACAAATTTTTGATTCACGAGGTAACCCAACGGTTGAAGTTGATGTTTTTACAGAACTAGGTGTAATGGGAAGAGCGGCCGTGCCATCTGGTGCCTCTACCGGTGAGCATGAAGCCGTAGAATTGCGTGATGGTGGTACATCATTTATGGGTAAAGGAGTATCTAAAGCGGTTGATAATGTGAATACATTAATTGCTCCTGAACTTTTAGGTGTTTCTGTATTTGAACAGAATGCGATTGATCAATTAATGATTGATCTAGACGGAACTCCTAATAAATCAAAATTAGGTGCTAATGCTATTTTAGGTGTTTCACTTGCATGTGCAAAAGCAGCCGCAGCAGAGCTCAATATGCCCTTATATAGATATATAGGTGGTGTAAGTGCAAATACACTCCCTGTACCTATGATGAATATTATTAACGGCGGATCGCATAGTGATGCACCTATTGCATTCCAAGAATTTATGGTAATGCCAGTAAAAGCGAAGAGTTTTAGTCATGCTTTGCAAATGGGTACTGAAATCTTTCACAATTTAAAAAAAGTATTACATGACCGTAATTTGAGCACTGCGGTAGGTGATGAAGGTGGATTTGCACCTGCATTAGATGGAACTGAAGATGCGCTAGATAGTGTTAAAATAGCAGTAGAAAAGGCTGGTTATTCATGGGGTGACGAGATAATGATTGCTCTTGATTGCGCTGCCGCAGAATTTTATGTAGATGGAAAGTATAACTATGCAAAATTTGAAGGAGAAGGTGGTAAAATACGTACTAGCGAGGAGCAAGCAGATTACCTAGCTGAGCTTGCAGAAAAATATCCAATTATCTCAATAGAAGATGGAATGGATGAGAATGATTGGAAAGGATGGAAATATCTTACGGATAAGATAGGTGATAAAGTACAACTAGTAGGTGATGACTTATTTGTAACCAACGTAGAGCGTTTATCAAGAGGTGTTAATGAAGGTATCGCAAACTCTATTTTAATTAAAGTAAATCAGATAGGTACACTTACTGAAACTATTGCAGCCGTAAATATGGCGCACAATGCAGGTTATACCTCTGTAATGTCCCATCGCTCTGGTGAAACAGAAGATAATACCATAGCAGATCTAGCTGTTGCACTTAATTGCGGACAGATTAAAACAGGATCTGCCTCACGTTCTGACCGTATGGCAAAATATAATCAACTTATTCGTATAGAAGAAATGCTTGCAGATACTGCATACTTTCCAGCTATGAATGCTTTTAAGATTAAATAATATATAGATTTATGTTAATATCAAAAACACCTTCTTTTAGAAGGTGTTTTTTTATGAAAGCGATTGAGATTAGTAAAAATAGTTTAGAAAATTTATACTACCAAGATTATTTTAATTGACCATATCTAGAGGTGCTTTATCAAAGGTAGAATATATTGTTATTATACATAAAGTAGGTATAAACCTACTAAATAATACATTTTTATATGATAAAATACACTATTTTAGCTATGTATAATTAGATTCGTAATGTCGTTTTTTCGCGAAAGCAAATTAAAAGCAACATACTTTTTATAAATATTGAGCTGAACTTATTCGTTGTGTCGTTAGTGAATAAACAAGTATAATGATTTTAAGTTGGGTAAGAGCGAGCAGTTACGCTTTCGTGTTGTGCGCTCGCTCTTTTTAAGAATGATATCTAAGGAAACTTAAAATTTAGATTCAAGTTGGGTAAAGGACACGCGCTATTGCACGTGTCCTTTTGCATTACATTAAAAACACCCTGTTTATTAAATGCTATATACATTGGGTTTGTAGGATAGTGTCCTTTTAATATTTTAATTAATTTTTAACCTTCTAGTAAGTCTATATGTTAAAAAATGAGACTTCTTTTTTGTAATTTAGCCTTACTTCAAACAAAAGATTAAAAAAGAAAAAAAACGATAGATGGCAGATAAAGCAACCCTAACGATAGATGGAAAAAGTTATGAGTTCCCTATAATTACTGGAACTGAAAATGAACAAGCAATTGATATAAAAACACTCAGAGGAGCGACAGGAGGAATCACTACAATCGATCCAGGTTATAAAAATACAGGATCTTGTGAGAGTGCCATTACTTTTCTAGATGGGGAAAAAGGAATTCTAAGATATCGTGGTTACTCTATAGAAGAACTTGCTGAGAAAGCAGATTTTCTTGAAACAGCCTACTTATTAATTTTTGGAGAACTTCCTACGAAAGATCAACTAGCAAAATTTCATGCAGATATTAAATCTGAGTCTCATGTAGACGAGGACATGAAAAAAATATTAGATGGTTTTCCTAAGTCTGCACACCCTATGGGTGTATTAAGTGCCCTTACTTCTGCTCTTTTAGCTTTTAATCCTTCTACTGTAAATGTAGATTCTGAAGAGGATATGTATGCAGCGATCGTTAAGCTTCTGGCAAAATTCCCAGTACTTGCTGCATGGGCTATGCGCAAGAAAAAAAGCCAACCTCTTGATTACGGTGATAATTCTCTTGGATATGTAGAGAATTTTCATAAAATGATGTTTGGAAAACCTAATGAAACATATAAAGTAGACAAAGCAGTAATAGATGCTATCGATAAGTTGTTAATATTACACGCAGATCATGAGCAAAACTGTTCAACATCTACAGTGCGCATTGTAGGGTCGTCTCATGCTGGATTGTTCGCCTCAATTTCTGCTGGAATATCTGCTTTATGGGGTCCTCTTCATGGTGGAGCAAACCAAGCGGTAATTGAAATGCTAGAGGCAATTAAAGAGGATGGCGGTGATACTAAAAAGTATATGGCAAAAGCTAAGGATAAAGAAGATTCTTTCCGCTTAATGGGCTTTGGACATAGAGTGTATAAAAACTTTGATCCTCGTGCAAAAATCATAAAAGTAGCTGCAGATGATGTTCTTAATCAATTAGGAATTGAAGATCCTGTACTTGATATAGCAAAGGGACTAGAAAAAGAAGCTCTTGAAGATCCTTATTTTGTAGATCGTAAATTATATCCTAACGTAGATTTCTACTCAGGAATTATTTATCGCGCGCTTGATATACCAGTGGAGATGTTTACTGTAATGTTTGCAGTAGGTCGTCTTCCAGGTTGGATAGCTCAATGGAGAGAGATGAGATTAGGTAAAGAACCTATCGGACGTCCACGTCAGGTATATACTGGTGAGAACTTAAGACCGTTTAAAGAAGTGTCTAAAAGATAATTTAATAATAACATATTATAAAAAAAGAGTGGACATACGTCCACTCTTTTTTTATGCGTAATTATGGAGTAATGGTATATTGACTTTTGTGATGTATAATCATTTTCTGTATCCTATAATTACAGTGAGTCCTGTAAAGATTATCGTTGCAAATATGTCTATTATTAAAAATAAAACAGCTCTCCTAGGGCAAATTCTTGGACCTAAATGTAAAGAAATAGTAAATGTTATAGATGATGGTAGTTACAGTATTCAAGTATAAGGAGTGACTGCATATTACGGTTACAGTATAAATGTAAGACTATATATTGCGTATATAAGTAATGATTGTTGAGAACCCTGTCATCTAGATGCTCAAGAAGAAGCCAAGATTCTTCAGGTATATTTTTTACTTACTTTATAGTTGTCTTTGGGATTTCATTGTTGGAATGTGTAATTTCACCACATGCTTAAACTCAATGTAAAAAACGAAACATCACGTCTTAAAGCGGTGGTTTTGGGAATTGCCGAAAGTAACGGACCTACGCCATTATTAGAAGATGCCTATGATCCTAAATCTGCACTCCATATTAAGGAGGGTACCTATCCGTTAGAAAAGGATATGGTTCCGGAGATGGAGGCGGTGGCCACGATATTTAAAAAATATGATGTGGAGGTTTATAGACCTAAGCTTATTAAAGATATGAATCAAATCTTTACGAGGGATATAGGTTTTGTAATAGATGACACGTTTTTTAAGGCTAATATTCTTCCAGATAGGGAAGAGGAAATTGATGCAATAGCGCACGTTATAAAGCAAGTTCCATCTACACATGTGTTTAGACTACCAGAAGAAGCTCATATAGAAGGAGGCGATGTCATGCTCGCAGATGACCATATCTTTATAGGTACCTATAGAGGGGAAGATTATGCAGATTATATTATAGCACGTACAAATATGCTAGCAGTGGGAATGATTCAAGAATTGTTTCCTAATAAAAAAGTGATGTCATTTGATCTTAGAAAATCAAATACAGATCCATACAGTAACGCACTTCACTTAGATTGCTGTTTCCAGCCAGTAGGAAATGGTAAAGCGATTTTACATAAAAATGGATTTCTTCAAGAAAAAGAGTATAACTGGTTATTAAACCATTATGGGAAGGAAAATGTATTTGAAATCTCGTCTCAAGAGATGTTTAATATGAATTCTAATATATTCAGTATCTCTCCAGAAGTAGTAATTTCTGAACGTAATTTTACGCGTTTAAACACTTGGTTGAGGGATCAAGATATCACTGTAGAGGAGGTTGCTTATGCAGAAATCGCAAAGCAAGAAGGATTACTTAGATGCAGTACACTGCCTCTTATAAGAGAGTAGTAATTGCTTTTTATTATTTTTTACAGGATGTGAAAAGGGATGTAATAAGATCTATATCTACGTCCTTACTTACTTCATAAAAAAAATCTAATTGCCATTTTTTGGTTTTAAGAGCTTGTTTATTATTTGGAGTGTCCCATGCTGGATAAACTCTAAAAGCTCTTTTGCCTTCTTTACTTTTAGTTGAGATGATTCCTTTTTTTATAAGTATTGATCTAGGGAAGGCAAATTGACCTAACTTATTTTTTGTCTTCACATTCACTACATAAAAATCAATAAGATCACTTTCGTAAAAAGGTGAAATCTTCCCACTTTGCGTGCGCTTCCAGAACGTTACAAATTGGCCTATTTTTTTAGGAGTGACCTTCGCATCTCTACAGATAACATTATAACTTGCAAGTTTAAATGTACAAGCACCATAAGATTCACTTTCTAACTCATCTGAATAATCCGAAATATAAAGCGAGCATTTGTCATAAATGCTCGCTTTAATTTTTAATAGATTAGTATTCATTGTGGGCTAGTTGACAATGACTTTTTTAGCAAGTTCTTTTGCTCTCTCAGTAACGCTTTTAATATCGCCACTTAGTTCATCATAAGTTATTACAACGCCCATTCTTCTGTAAGGGCGAGAGGTAGGTTTTCCAAAGAGTCTAAAGTCACATTTAGAAGCTGCTGCAACATCCTCGATACCAGTAAAGGAAGGATTGTCAGAATCCTTAGTTGCTAGAATTACGGCGCTTGCTCCTATACGTTCTTGCGTGATTTCTGGAATAGGCAATCCTAATACAGCTCTCAGATGTAGTTCAAACTCATTAAAATTTTGAGTATTTGCAAGGGTGACCATTCCAGTGTCATGAGGTCTAGGAGAAAGCTCAGAAAAGTAAACACCATCATCACCTATAAAAAACTCTACACCCCAGAGTCCAGCACCCTTAAGTGCAGAAGTCACTTTTGCTGCCATTTCTTGAGCAGTTTTTAAGTGTTCATCTAGCATAGTTGCAGGCTGCCAGCTCTCTTGATAATCTCCACGTTCTTGGCGGTGACCTATAGGAGGGCAGAAAAGTGTTTTACCATCACGTTGAGTAACGGTAAGCAAGGTTATTTCATAATTGAAGTTTACAAAAGCTTCTACAATAACTTCGGCAACATCTCCTCTGGATCCTTTTTGAGAATAGTCCCAAGCTTTTTGAATATCTGCTATAGACTTAATAGTAGATTGTCCTTTGCCACTAGAAGACATTAAGGGTTTTACAACGCAAGGCATTCCTATAATTGCAACAGCTTCTTCAAGTTCTTTTGCAGAAGTTGCATATTTATAAGTCGCTGTTTTAAGTCCTAAATCAATTGCAGCAAGATTTCTTATTGCTTTTCGGTTCATGGTGTAATTTGCAGCTTTTGCACTTGGTACAACCGTATATCCTTGCTTTTCATAATCATAAAATCGCTCAGTACGTATAGCTTCAATCTCTGGCACTATAAAATCCGGCTTATGTTTGTCTACTAGTCTGTCTAGCGCATCGCCATCGAGCATATTAATAACTTCTCGATCATCTGCAACTTGCATGGCAGGAGCATTGTCATAACTATCTACGGCAATTACAGTTTGTCCAAGTCGTTGTGCCGCAATTACAAACTCTTTGCCTAGTTCTCCTGACCCTAGTAATACTATTTTTTTATTCATTTTGTTTTGCTTTCGCGAAAGCAGGATTATTTGCTTTCTTCAATCCAACCATTAATTTTTTCTTCAAGTAGCGCTAGTGGAATACATCCTGTTTCTAAAACTTGCTTGTGAAACTCTCTTATATCAAATGCATCTCCTAACTCTTGGGTTGCTTTTGTGCGTAACTCTCTAATTTTGAGCTGGCCAATTTTATAAGAAAGTGCCTGTCCAGGATTTGCCATATAACGTTCAATTTCTGATGTGATACCTGCTTCACTTTCTGCTTCGTTCTCTAGACAATAAGCAATTGCTTTCTCGCGACTCCATCCTTTGGTGTGAATTCCGGTATCTACCACAAGTCTTACTGCGCGGTGCATTTCTGCTCCTAGAGTACCAAAATATTGATAAGGATCTGTATATAAGCCTAGTTCTTTACCTAACGACTCTGTATATAAAGCCCATCCTTCACCATACGCGCTATACCACAATGTTTTTCTAAACTGCGGTAGTGTCTCGCTTTCTTGTGTGAGAGAAATCTGGAAGTGATGCCCTGGTATGGCCTCATGTAAAAACAAGGACTCATCTGAGTATACATTATAAGAACTAGCATCTGGGATAGGAGTATAAAATATACCTGGACGAGTTCCATCTAAAGATCCAGGGTTATACTCTGCACTAGCAGAGTTTTCTCTAAAAGCTTCTGTCTGTCTCACCTCAAAAGCCGTCTTAGGTTGAACGCTAAAAAGTAAATCTACTTGAGGTTTAATAGTCTCATGCATCGCATTAAAGTTTGCAATAATTTCTTCTGCTGTAGTGTATGGCATTAATTTTTTGTTAGTACGTACATCATCAAAAAATGCTTTTAAGTCTCCTTTAAAGCCTACTTGTTCTTTTACTTTTTCCATCTCAGTACGTATGCGAGTAACCTCACTCAGTCCAAGCTGGTGTATCTCGTCTGCACTCATCGTAGTTGTAGTATACAGTTTTATGGCATAATCATAGTAATCAGACCCTTGAGGTAAATCACTATATCCAGAGCTAACACGCCCGGCAGCCAGGTACTCATTTTGTAAAAAATCACGCATCTTAGCATAAGCGGGTATTACTTTACCTTCTATCATCGTTATGTAATCTGTGCGTAAGGTGTTTTTATCTTCATCTGTCATTCCTTCTGGGAAGTTTGCTACAGGCTTGTAGAATAAATGATTTTCTACCGTTGCCTCTGTCATAGCGTCCATTTGCGGGATGATTTTTTTGATAAGAGATTTAGGAAGTACATAACCTTCTTTTATTCCCGTGCGCATGTTGAGTTCTGCACTGTTAAGCCATACTAGATATTCGTCTACACGTGCTTGCCAGTTACGATAATCTTCTGTAGTCTTAAAGGGTTGAGCCCCGGCACCACTTGCAAGTTGCCCAAACATAAGATGTGGAGACCACATCTGGTCAATAGGAGTGAGGTCTTTCTTAAACTTCATACCCTCAAGATTTACATTAATATCCCAGAGTAATACCTCTTTACTCATTTTTTCTGTCTCTGTAAGAGTTGCATTATCAAATTTTTGAACGGTATCACGATAGTTTGTATAATATCCTTTTAATCGTTCTTTATAATCTGTAGAGAGTGCATCGGGAAATTTATCGTTGTAACGGTTATCTCCAGTCATAGTAGCGTTAAGTGGGTTGAGCTTAAGGCCATCTTCATAATAGTTGTCTAGCATTTCATTAAAAGCAATAGAGGTGCTTGATGTTGTTTCTTGATTTAATGTTACTTCATTTTTACAGGCAAATAAGCTCAGCGCTATGATTGCTGTGAGTAGTGTTTTTTTCATAAGTGATATCAAATATAGTGGTGATTTATAATGGTAGTAGTGTTTGAGCGGGGCGTTACGCTTTCGCGAAAGCGAGACTGTCCTTCATTAGTACTATAGCACTAAGATACTTATTAGTGTATAATTTAAAGGTCATTATGGTACAAACATAAATTTATGGGTAGCATCCCAAAGTTGCATCTTTCAGGGTATATGGTCATAATAATTAGATCATGTAATCAAATATAAACTTAAAGAGTCCTGAAATTGCTCAAAAGAAAAACCGCTAAGTAATTAGCGGTTTTTATAGTACTTATCTAGAAAAGCGTCTATATGTTAAGACACTGCCTTTTTAATACGGCTCATGGCTTCTTTTATATTATCTACACTAGCAGCATAGGAGATACGGATACAGTCTGGATTTCCAAAGGCAGCTCCAGTTACTGTAGCAACGTTTGCTGCTTCGAGTAAGTAGAGTGAAAAATCTGAAGCGTTTTCAATTTTTGTGCCACCTAGCGTTTTTCCAAAGTAGTAAGAGATGTTTGGAAATACATAAAATGCACCTTCTGGCTCATTACATTTAAAACCTTCTATATCCTTCAGTAAATCAAGAATAAGTGTACGACGGTTTTTAAACTCGTCTATCATATACTGTACTTTACTTACTGGAGCTTCTAGAGCGGTAATTACAGCACGTTGTGCAATACAGTTAGTACCACTAGTAATTTGGCCTTGCATTTTATTACAAGCGCGTGCAATATATTCTGGTCCACCTATGTAACCTACACGCCATCCAGTCATGGCAAACGCTTTTGACACACCGTTTACAGTAACTGTACGATCGTACATGTCTGGAAACTGAGCCATACTAGCGTGCTCACCTACGTAGTTGATGTGCTCATAGATCTCATCACTTATAACAATGATATTTGGATATTTTACAAGAACGTCTGCTAGTGCACGTAATTCCTCTTTGCTATATATAGATCCAGAAGGATTACAAGGCGAGCTATACCATAGCATTTTAGTCTTAGGGGTAATGGCTGCTTCAAGTTGTGCAGCAGTCATTTTAAAGTTAGTGTCTATAGAAGTTGGCACTTCAACAGGCACCCCTTCTGCTATTTTTACAATATCTGAGTAGCTTACCCAGTAAGGGCATGGGAGTATAACCTCGTCACCTGGGTCTAGGCATACTAAGGCAATATTAGCAAGAGATTGTTTGGCTCCTGTAGAGACTACTATTTGTGGAAGTTTATAATCGAGATTATTATCTCTCTTAAATTTTGTAATAATTGCTTCTTTTAGTTCTACATAACCATCTACAGGAGTGTAGGAGTTGTAGTTATCATTTATAGCTTGGATTGCAGCATCCTTGATAAAATCTGGGGTGTTAAAATCTGGTTCTCCTAGGCTTAAACCTATGATATCTTTTCCTTCTGCTCTTAACTCTCTTGCTTTGGCAGCCATTGCTAGTGTAGCAGAGGTTGCCATTTCTGTCACACGGGTAGATAATTTATTCATAGTAGGAGATTATATATTAATGTTTATACAAATTTTGTATTGCAAGTTAACAAAAAGTGCCAAATCCCTTAAGGATTTGGCACTTGATATTTTCTTAAAAATTATACCCTTTTTATGCAGAAATCGCAGGCTCCATTCCCATGTTCTTAAGATGATTGAAGTGAGCAACAAGTGCTTTTCTTGTTGTTTCATATTCATGGTAAGGAAGGTTAAACTCATTTGCTGTTTCTCTCACAATCTTGCTAATCTTTGTGTAATGTACGTGACTTATGTGAGGAAAAATATGATGTTCTACTTGGTGGTTAAGTCCTCCTGAGAACCAATTCATAATCTTATTTTTAGTAGAAAAGTTTACCGTAGTAAATAACTGGTGTATGGCCCATGTGTTTTTCATAGTTCCAGTCTCATCTGGTAATGGCATGTGTGCATCTTCTACCATGTGTGCAAGTTGGAAAATCACACTCAAGATAACTCCAGCAACATAATGCATAATAAAGAACCCTATAAGAATTTTCCACCAGGCTAGATCCATAACAATCATTGGGATTACAATCCACATCGCAAGATATATAGCCTTTGTAATTAGAAGTGTACTCCATTGTCTCGCTGGGCTTTGTAGTTTTCCATAAGAAAGCTTGCGCTTCATGTAGCGTTTCATCTGGAAAAAATCTGTAGTGAGTGCCCAGTTAAAGGTGAGAAGACCATATAACAATACAGAATAGTACTGTTGGAACTTGTGAGCCCAGTGCCATTTCCCATGTTTTGAAAAGCGTAGTACACGTCCAGCTTCCATGTCTTCATCATGACCATGTATATTGGTATAGGTATGGTGCAATACATTATGTTGCACTTGCCAGTTATATACATTTCCAGCGAGTATGTAAATACTACTTCCCATTAATTTATTAACCCATTTTTTACTAGAAAATGAATCATGATTTCCATCATGCATCACGTTCATTCCTATTCCAGCCATTCCTACACCCATTACAACCGTAAGGAGTAATTGCAGCCACGTAGGCATGTCAAGGGTTAAGAATAAAAAATAAGGTACTAGGTATATGGAAAACATAATAATCGCTTTGAGGTATAATTTCCAGTTACCTGTGCGTTTAATATTATTTTCTTTAAAATAAGAATTTACACGTTTATTAAGCGTTCTAAAGAATTTTGCTGGATCCGTGCGTGAAAATTTAATTGTATTTTCCATAAAATAATAATTTCTCTTACATAGCGCTCTTTCATTCAAGTGATTGCGCGCTAGGTAATGATCTTCTTGCGTTTGCAAGAAAGTTTTTCTTTTTTATTAGCCTTGTAAAAATAACATTAAATCCAACGTGTAGCTATGAACCTGCGTTAAATTTATAGGGAGTAAAATGGTACTTTTACAGTCCTAATATACGACTAATGGATATCATATTAAAATACTTTCCTGATCTCACCGAAGCTCAAATTGAGCAATTTTCAAAATTAAAGGAATTATATCACGATTGGAACCTTAAAATTAATGTTGTAAGCCGCAAGGATATTGATGAAATATATTTACGCCATGTTTTACATTCATTAGGCATTGCAAAGGTACAGCGTTTTAATCCTGGAAGTAAAATTCTAGATGTAGGAACTGGAGGTGGATTTCCAGGAGTGCCACTAGCGATATTACATCCAGAGGTGAGTTTTCATCTAGTAGATAGCATAGGTAAGAAAATCAAAGTAGTAAATGAGGTTGTAGAAGGTCTTGGTATTACAAATGTAAAAACGACTAATGACCGCGTTGAGACGATAAAAGATCAATATGATTTTGTGGTTTCTCGTGCAGTAGCGCAAATGGAAACTTTTGTACACTGGGTAAAAGGAAGAGTTGTAAAAAAATCAAATCATGAACTGAAGAATGGAATTCTCTACTTAAAAGGTGGCGATCTTACAGAAGAGCTTCAAAAGTATACGACTACCACCATCTATGAACTTCCTTCATTTTTTGAAGAAGAGTTTTTTGAAACTAAAAAGGTAGTACACTTACCTATGAAGTTTAAGGGGTAACACTTTTATAGTCATATATTTAATTCCAAAGTTTATAGTAAGAATGCTTATTATAGACTTTGGAATTTTTTATTTTAAAACTTTTTTAAATGCACGAGGCAACCTTTTATAAATAGCCTGCGTCTTTATAGATAGAAACCCATCAATTAAGTATGAAGGTCATACAGTTTAATAACGAGAAACAGCTTATTAAAAAAGCTATAAAAGGCAATAGAGATGCTCAACGAGCACTCTATGAGCAACATGCTCCTAAGATGTTGAGCGTTTGTCGTTATTATATAAAAGATGTGCACCAGGCAGAGGAGGCAATGTGTAATGGGTTTTTAAAAGTGTTTACAAAACTAGATAGTTTTAAAAATGAAGGAAGTTTTGAAGGATGGATACGCAGGATTATGGTGAGAGAAAGTATTTCTTACTTGCGTGCGATAAAGAAATTATACTTTACAGATGATGGTGAGATTGAGAGCAACGATGCTATAAATAATATCCAGACAGATCTAGAGGTAGCGCATATCCAAAGTTTAATAGATGATCTGCCAGAGGGTTATCGAGTCGTCTTTATTATGTATGCTATAGAAGGATATAAACATAAGGAAATAGCGACAACACTAGGAATAAGTGAGAGCACCTCAAAAAGTCAATTGTTTAAAGCTAGGAGGCAATTGCAAGCAAAACTTGAAAAAGAATTAATTAATAATGGTACCAATGAAGTTAGAAGATAATTTTAAAGAACAGTTGGAAGGTCGCCGGATAGCACCTACTGCATCTGCTTGGGATCGTATAGAGGTTAAACTTGAGACGGAGCAGGGAAAGAAGAAAAATGGTATGGTGTTTTGGCTTGCTATCGCAGCTAGTTTTATTGCTGGTGTCTTTCTTACGGCTATTATTTTTGGAAGTGATAATGATGGGATAGAAAATCAAATAGTACAAACATCAGAAACTATTAACAATAGCAACGAAAAAGAAGATGCAACGAGTATTGATTTAAGAAACACTCAGGATATACAGGTAGTAGAGGTTGCAGAAAAAGAGGCTGCAGCAGAGGTGGAGAAGTATGAAGTTACGCTTTCGCGAAAGCGTGATGCAAAGCAAAAAACCAATACTGCTACAAAAACATACCGAAATAATTATAAGCCAACAGCCACAGTTGCTTCAACTAAAAACAATGCTGTAGCTCATGTAGATAATGAAAATCAAGGAATCGTAAGTGATGATTCAGGTAGCAATGCATCCGTTTATCAAGAACAAACTGGCGTTACAGTTGCTGGTGTAAGTGATTTTTCTGTAACTGATGATGAGGTGGATGTGCTACTTAGAAATGCACAAGCTAGCATAAAGCAACAGAAGATCTATGAAGTAAAAACTCCAGTGGTAAATGCAAACGAATTGCTGCTAGATGTAGAGGCAGAGGTTGATCCAGACTCTTTTAAAGATAGAATGTTCCGCACGCTTAAAAAAGAGTTTAATAGAGCTGTAGAAGCAGTTGCAAATAAAGATAATTAAGAAAATTCATCAATAACGCGCTATCATCGAGCGCACAAAACACAAACAATTATGAAGTCAATTTTTAAAATTGCCCTAGCGGCAACAGTGGTCATCTTTGCCCAAAATGTACATGCGCAAGACACAGAATCGCCTGTGGAGACAGAAAGTAAAAGAGAAAAGAAGCAACGAGAGATAAAGGAAAAACTTGTAGATTTTGAAGACAAGAATAAAGACTTAATTAGTGGATTTAGACAAGAGCAGGTTGAAGTTCTCAAAGAAAGAAGAAAGCAAGTAATAAAAGACTGGAAGCAAGTTTTAAAATATCGAATAGAGTCATTGAATAAATTTAAAAATGAGGATACATATTCCCTTGATGAAATCGAGCAGCGTAAGAAAGAAGCTGCTGAAGAAGTTGCTCTCAATATTGAAAACCAACTAGCAATTATTGATAACCAGATTGAACTAGTAAAGCGAACCGGGCATATCAATCCATCAAAAGGAACCAGTATAGAGGTTGGTTTGGGCGGTATGGACCAAGATGGGAATAGGGTGTTAGGGGTTGCTGTAAATAGGAATAGACCTTCCGGTGTAAATTACGATAAGCGTACTTATGGAGAAACCATTTTTGCTATGGGTCTTAATAACGCAGTAAGTGAAAATGCAGATATAGGTGATGACTTTTCTATAGGTAAATCTACGTTTGTGGAGTTAGGATACGCTTGGAAAACGAGAGTTTTTGAAAATTCTGGAGCCATACAGTTTAAGTATGGACTCTCCTTACAAAGCAATTTTTTATCTATTAAGGATGATAAAGTTTTAGTAAGCTTAGAAGAGGGTAATGTGTTAGAAGAATTCCGAGTAGATTTAAAAAAGGCAAAACTTAGAATTACAAACCTTGTAGTGCCATTGCATTTTGAATTTGGAGGATGGAAGAAAGAACAGAAGGACGATTACGTTCGTTATAGAACAGCTGGAAAATTTAGAATGGGAATAGGAGGATATGCAGGGGTACGCTTAGGAACTCAGCAAAAATTGAAATACAAAGAAAACGGCGACCGCATTAAAACAAAGTCACGAGAAGACTTTGACGGTGATAACCTAGTATATGGATTATCGAGTTATATAAGAGTTACTGGAGATCTTAGTTTATATGCTAAGTATGATTTAAGTACGGCGTTTAAAACGGTAAACCTAGGAGAGGTTAATAATGTTTCCTTAGGGTTGCGATTAGATTTATAGGTTTGTTCTTACGCTTTCGCGAAAGCGTGATTAAAAAAATTAATAGCTCAGATATTTAAATGTCTGAGCTATTCTTATTTAAAGTGATTCGATTTTATAGACAGCTTACAGCTATTTCTATTGAAAATGTTTTAATTTGAAGTACTTTTGCAAGCTGCCATTGGCACTTCTTAATAAATACACGGTACTTCCTTGATATCAAAAGAAACCATAGATAAAGTTTTTGAAACTTCTCGCGTAGAGGAGGTGATAGGCGATTTTGTAGTTCTCAAAAAGTCGGGATCTAATTTTAAGGGACTTTCACCCTTCTCAGATGAGCGTACGCCTAGTTTTATGGTGAGTCCTGTAAAGCAAATTTGGAAAGATTTTTCTACTGGAAAGGGAGGTTCGGCGGTTTCATTTTTAATGGAGCATGAACACTTTAGTTATCCCGAGGCGATAAAATACCTTGCCAAAAAGTACAATATTGAAATAGAAGAAACAGAACGCACAGACGAGCAAAAGGAGGCTGCAAACGAGCGTGAGAGTATGTATCTTGTGAGTGAGTATGCCCGTGATTACTTCCATAAAACAATGCTTAACTCTGAGCAAGGTAAGGCTATAGGGCTCTCTTACTTTAAGGAGCGAGGATTTACTGCGGCGACTATAGAAAAATTTCAACTAGGGTATAATCCTGATCAATGGGATGCTTTTACAGGAGAGGCGATACGTCAAGGGTATAAGCTAGATTATCTAGAAAAAACTGGACTTTCTATTGTAAAGGACGAGAAGCAATTTGACCGATTTAAAGGTAGAGTGATGTTTCCTATACACTCTATGAGTGGTCGTGTGCTCGGTTTTGGCGGTAGGATACTAGATAGTAGCAAGAAAGCAGCAAAGTATCTCAACTCCCCAGAGAGTGATATATATCACAAAAGTAAAGTGCTTTATGGTATTTACTATGCAAAGCAATCTATTGCAAAGGAAGATAACTGTTACCTAGTAGAAGGGTATACAGATGTGATACAGATGGTGCAATCTGGTATTGAGAATGTAGTTTCTTCTTCTGGAACTGCACTTACTCCAGATCAAATACGATTAATAAATCGCTTAACAAAAAATATAACCGTTCTCTTTGATGGTGATGCTGCTGGACAGCGAGCAGCATTGCGAGGAATCGACTTGATTCTTGAGCAGGGAATGAATGTAAAGGTTTGCTCTTTTCCAGAAGGTGAGGATCCAGATTCTTTTTCGCGAAAGCATAGCAAGGAAGAAATTGTCGCCTTCTTTGATGAAAATGCAAAAGATTTTATCCAGTATAAGGCAAATCTTCTCGTTAAAGAAGCTGCTGGTGACCCAATAAAAAAGGCAGACACCGTGCGAGATATGGTAGAAAGTATCTCAAAAATACCAGACGCTATAAAGCAAGAAATATATGTGCAAGAGTGTGCACGTATCATGGAGGTGTCTGAAACGGTACTATATAACACACTTGCTCAAATCATATCAAAAACAAAGAAAGAATCTTTAAAGCAGGAGCGTACTAGTAATAGTGAACAGCCTATGGCTGTAGTGCAAGATGAAGTACCTCACGCTACAGAAAAAGTAAATGTTTTATATGAGCTAGAACGCAAGCTCATAGAGTCATTGTTGCTATATGGTCAAGTGGAGGAAGATTTTGAAGATCTTATACTTAAAGAAAATGAGGATGGTAGTCTTGAGCTAGAGCCTATCATTCATAAGGCGAGAGTTTTTGAGAAAATATATCTCGATCTTCAAGATGATGAGGTAGAATTTACAAATGATCTTTTTAAAGTACTGTATGCTAAGATAGTGGCGCAAATGCATCTTGATAGTAACTTTCAAGTGCAGCATTTTATTAATGAACTTGCTCCAGAAGAGGCTAATGAAATTTCTAATATAATCCTTAATGACGAGAAGTATGAACTTCATCGCTGGGATACTAGAGAAGTATATGTGCGTAAAAAAAATACTTCTGTAGCTCAATTTGTTACAGAAACAGTATTAAGTCTTAGAAAATATCTTATTACAGAAAAGATAAAAGAGTTAATGAATCAGACTAAGGATAGTACTGATAATAAGGATATTATCAAAGATATTCTTGATTATCAATCACTCAATACACTCCTAGGTAATAAACTAGGTAGAGTACTATCTGTTTAAACGTGACTACTTTGCAGTAGTCTTGCATGTTTTATAAGCTCTGCAACGTTTTGTGCTTCTAGTTTCTTAAGGAGTCTCATTTTATAGGTACTTACCGTTTTCTCATTAATGTCTAGCTCTGCTGCAATTTCCTTATTGCGCTTTCCATTAGATAATAAGTTTAATACTTCTATCTCTCTACTAGAGAGTTTTTTATATTTAAACGCGAGTCCTTGAGTTGCATTACCGTCACTTACTAGACGCTGGCTTAATGCTTCATTAAGGTAAATTCCTCCTTTTTGTACTTGGTTTATGGCACTAAGCACCCGTTGCACAGAGGCAGTCTTTGCTACATAGCCAGATGCTCCATATTTTATAGCGCTTAAGGCATACATTTCTTCTGGATGACAACTTAATACTAAAATTTTGATATGAGGAAATTCTCTCTTTATCGCCTTTAAGGCGGTAATACTATTAAGATTAGGAATATCAATCTCGAGAATGAGAATATCAATCTCTGTAGTGGTCAATGTATTAAGAAGATCGTTGCCATCTTTTACATATCCTATAATCTCATAGTTATCCTCCGCGGTAAGTATGGAAGAAATTCCCTTACGCGTTATGGGGTGGTGATCTGCTATTAAAACTTTGTTCATTAGTTATTTTGTTTAACAAGTAATGGAACAAGTGGCTTAGGGGTTGTACTTGTTTATTTGCATAGCAAAGTACGCTCAATTGTTCTTAGTTTTAATGTTTTCGAGCAATTATTCGTTCAAATACCTATTTTTTTAGGTTAACGGGTATATTACAGACAGGAATAGGGTCCATTTTATGTGAATTGGCGTTGTTTAATTTCTTATAAAGATTAAAAACACGTAGACGTTCTGGCGTATAACCTTCAACAGTTTTTGTATAATTCTGCCCCTTTAGTAATTCGTCTTGTAACATTGCCCATTCGAGTTGATCATAAGTTGCGCCTATTTGGTCTTCATCTGTGCGATCATCGCCCCAGAGTCCATCTGTAGGAGCAGCATTTTGTATACTTTCTGGAACGCCAACAGCAGCCGCAAGTTTAAAAACCTCAGATTTCATAAGGTCTGCAATAGGGCTTAAATCTACACCGCCGTCTCCATATTTTGTATAAAAGCCCACACCAAAATCCTCTACCTTGTTGCCAGTGCCTGCAACTAGGTATTTATGTAGACCAGCAAAATAGTATAATGTACTCATACGGAGCCTAGCCCTGGTATTTGCTAGGCTTAAATTGAGTTGCTCACTGTTTTCTACGGTAGGAACGACTTTCTTTAACTGCTCAAAGGTTTCGGTAAGATTGACCTCCACGTTAGTGACATTTGCAAAGCGTTTTTTGAGTTGTTCTATGTGTTCTTTGGCGCGAGTAACTTGGCGCTCGTCTTGGTGTATGGGCATTTCTACACATAAAAGACGTAAGCCAGTTTTTGCACAAAGTGTTGAGGTAAGTGCACTATCAATACCACCACTTATACCAATGACAAAACCTGTCATTCGTGCGTTTGTAGCATATTCTTTAAGCCAGTTTACAATGTGATCTACTACTTTTTCGGTTTGCATAGGTTACTGTGTTTAAAGTACTTTAAATTGGTATTTTTGATCTCTTGAATGCTAGTATAGGCTATTCAAGGCAATTATTTTTTCTTCTTGAACATAAAGATACAAACTCTATGAATAAAATGCTTATAATTATCTCGTTGCTAGTCATGTTTACTAGCTGCGACGAAGACACAAAAACACTTCCAGAAATTAAAGCGATTTCTATGGATATGGAAGTGAAGAGATTTGATCAGTTATTTGCAGCTTCATCTCAAGAAGATCTTACACAGCTCAGAGCAGAATTTCCATATTTGTTTTCAAAAAGTTTTTCAGATGAGTACTGGGCGCAACGCTTTACAGATAGTATACAGATAGAGATTAACGAAGAGCTAGCAAAGGTATTTCCAGATTTTAAAAATGAGGAAGCAGCGATAGAAGATCTTTTTCGTCATATTAAGTATTACTTTCCTGAGGTTACAGTGCCTAAGATTATAACCTTGTCAACAGAGGTGGATTATAGAAATAAAGTAGTGCTAGCAGATAGTCTCTTACTAGTAGGGCTCGATACCTATCTAGGTGCAGATCATCACTTTTATATTGGGATTCCTAAATTTCAAAGCAAAAATTTTAGAAAAGAACAAATACCTGTAGATATTGCTTATTCATTTGCCAATATCAACACCAGAAGACCAAGTCAAAAAGATTTTCTTTCAGAAATGATTTATGAAGGTAAAAAGCTATATCTAATGCAAAGCTTGTTAACGCAAACGCCCACTTATGAAATTTTAAGCTATACTCCTGAGGAGTTGTTATTTGCTCAAGAGAATGAAAAGAATATGTGGGAATTTTTTATAAAAAACGAATTGTTATATAGCACAGATAGAAAGTTGCTTACTCGCTTTATAGATCCTGCGCCATTTTCAAAATTCTATCTTTCCTTTGATAATGAGACACCTGGTAGCGTAGGTAGGTATATAGGCTATGAGATTGTAAAATCTTACATGGATAACAATGATGTATCGCTTAAAGTCTTATTGAATCAAGATACAACTATTATCTTTGCAAACGCAAAATACAAACCCTAAGTAATGGCTAAGAAAGAAAAATCTGAAATTAAAATAGCGATTGAGCTTGATGAAAATCGTGTACCAGAAAGTATGGCATGGACTGCTCGTGATGGTGGTGTGGCAAATGAAGAAGCAAAAGCGATGCTCCTTTCTTTGTGGGATCCTAATCAAAAAGAAACTGTGCGTATAGACTTATGGACAAAAGATATGCCCGTAGATGAGATGCAACAATTTTTTCATCAAGTACTTGTAGGTATGACAGAGTCTTTTCGTCGTGCTACAAATGATGAGAAAATGGCAGATACTATGAAAGATTTTGCAGACTACTTTGCAGAGCACCTTGATCTAAAAGAAAAATAGTACACATAATTATCGGCTGGTTCCATAGAACGCCTTAACTAGCACAACAATTTGGGTTACTACTATAGATTTATGGAGCGTTATGCTTTCGCGAAAGCAAAAAATATCACCTTAAATAAATTAAATGTTTCCTAAAGATTGGAACTAGAAACAGCTACATTCTAGCATATTATATTTTTTTAAGGAATTATCTTACGTAGAAGTTGATGGTGCTAGTTGTGATAATCTTATAAATCAAGCCATTGTTTAAAGGATGCGGCTTTGTTTTTTCCAATGATAATTTCAATTTCTGACTCAGGATTTGTTTGAATTTTAAGAGCGCTATTTCCAAATTTCGTAATTTTTTCAATGGCGTGTATAGCAACTATAATTTGTCTATTTGCTCTAAAAAAAAGTCCTTGATCAAGTGAGGAGTAAATTTGATCTAAACTATCATTTGTAGTACTGCGGCGGCCATCCTTTTTTATAACATACGTAATACTATTGTCTACATAAATATATGAAATGTCATCTGTAGATATAGATAAGAGTTCGTTGCGCACATAAGTAAGTAAGCGTTGTTTAGATTTTTCCTGCGTTTCAATTACGTCATCTCCAGATTCCTTTTTTGATACATTTGAGTTGAGTTCTTGCGTTTCTCTTATTTCAAGTATATTTTTCTGATAGTTTTCTAGAGATGTATTAAGCTTTGAAAGGCTAAGTACACTATCTTCTATTGTACTTGTTTTTAATGCTAGTTGTTCTTCATAATAACTAGAAATATATCTAATAATCGCTAGTACAAACAATAGTGTAAACAAGCCTATTATGAGAAAACCTGTATTAAAAAGAGTTCTAGTCTCTTTAATGCGTAGCTGAAGGTTTTTTCTATTAATGTATGCGGTAACAATAAGATCCGTATTAGGGATAGATAGCATATAGATGATATCATCATTTATGGTTAATGAAATATCTTTTTTTGAGTTTTTGATAAGCTTATATAGATCTTCTCCAGACATTATAGTTTCTATACTCGAGGTACTGTTATCTTGATCTGGAATTTTAGTACCTATTAAAGTGAGATCTGGATGAGAGACTATTTTTCCCGACCAGTTTATAAGAGAAAGGTATACGTCTTCTCTGTGTGTATTTGTTATTGCCTTTTGTATACCTTGTATTGTTTTTTCCTTATCTGTTTTAGAAATTTGACCTTCACTAAAGACCACAGCAATTTGAGTAGTCTCTGCTTTTGCGGCAGAAATCTCACTATCTAAAAGTGTAATCGTTGTGTTTTTGATAAAATAAGGCGTTGCAAAAAAAGCAATGATCAAAAAGAAAATAGTGGTTCCTAAAGTAATGTAAAGATAGATTTTGTAATTTCTCATGTTTTTCAAATACAGTAAAGATAAGTCAAAGTGGTTCTTAATTGAGATTTAGGTAAGGGATATTCCGTTTCAATGCCGGAAATTCCTATTCAGGGAGTCTCTTTGTTGTTTACATGATTAAGATGATGGGATCATGTATTTTTGATATTTTCAATAGTATTCATGTAGCAATATTAACGGTATTGAAAACACAATATTTGTAAGTATGAAGGGTTCAAACAATCAAGTTATAAAATTTTTTTTAGGAATTATGATGGTTTTTGTTGTGCTGTTTGTGGTTGTAAAAATAAGCGCTAAGAAAACTGCTAAGACGCAATCTGTAGAAACAGAATTAAATATGAAGGCACAAGATTTTTTCCTGCCGTTACAAGATGACCAGCCTGATGAGCTTGCAAGGTATGTAGAAAAGGCGATCGAAGTTGAAGGAGTAGTAAAAAACATTACACAACGTGATGGTGTGTATTCTTTAATATTAGAAGGTGAAAATATGGGACGCAACGTTATTTGTGAAATGCAGAGAGATCAAGATATGGCAATGAGCAAGCTTAAAGTGGGTGATAAAATAATGGTAAAAGGAATTTTTAAAGGATTTCTTCTTGACGCTATTTTGTTAAATTGTATCAAAATTTAAGGATGTTATTTATGAATAGAGTAGTACTCATTTCTTTTCTTATAGTTTCCATGTACAGTAATGCTCAAGGTCTAGAGAAAGTTATTGCTAGACAGGGTAAAATGTCCTTTTTATCTTACACATCTGTAGAGAATATTAAAGCAGAAAATGCTCAAGTCTTAAGTTTTTTAAACCCTAACACTGGAGAAATTGCAGTGCGAGTTTTAATGCGAGCTTTTAAATTTGAAAAATCACTTATGGAAGAGCATTTTAATGAAAGCTATATGGAATCAGATTTGTATCCCGAAGCAAATTTCATTGGTCGTATTGATAATTATGACGCTAGCATTCAAGATACTCACACGCGTCTTGTAAGAGGTGATTTTACATTGCGCGGTATCACAAAGCCGCTAGAGTTTAAGGTTGCCATACGCGTTGTAAATAATATTATTTACGTGGATGGTAACCTAGAAATATTAGTTCAGGATTTTGACATTAATATTCCAGCGTTGCTTTCGCCTAATATTGCAAAGAAAATTCAGGTAGCATTTAATTTTGATTACACTCCCTATGAATAATAAAGTACTTCATTATATTCTTGCATTAGTTTCATTAGTATACGGGCAAGATTTAGTTGCCCAGGATCTATTGACATTACTAGATAAGGAACCTATAGTCCAGCCAGAATTTACCTTATCTACATTTAAAGGAAATAGATTGTCTCTAGGCCATTCTGTTGAAACCAGAAAAAAAGGAGCATTAGAGTTTACCTTTATGAGTAGGTATTGGAACACAACCCAAGAGAATAGCAATAGTTTTATTGCAGATAGAGTGAGCACTCGTCTTGGTGCAGACTACGCTATCACAGATCGCTTTACTACAGGAGTTGGTTTTGGACTGTCTAATGGTATTGTAGATGGATATGCAAAGTATAGGATATTGCGCCAAGGAATTAATAATAATGGTAGCCCTATTGGAATTACAGGTTTACAAACCGCTACTTATAGATCAGAATCGTTTAATAATATAGAAGAAAGAGATGATTTTTTTCAAAAAACAGCTTTTACAACTCAATTGCTTATTGCTAGAAAGATTACTCAAGATTTCTCATTGCAGCTTAGCCCTACCTTTGTGTACCGAAGTTCTTCTAGAAATATAAATGATGATAATACCCAGTTTGCTGTAGGCTTTGGTGGGAGGTATAAAGTAGCACATCATGTTAGTATTGTGTCAGAGTATTATTATGTGGCTAATGAGTTAGAAAGTATCGAGACATTTGGCGCGTTTGCCTTAGGAGTCAATTGGAGTGTAAGACATATTTTATTACAATTTTCAATGACTAATAACCCAACGTTTACAGAAGACTCTTTTATTACACAAACTAGAAAGAATTTTAACTTTAGAGATGGGAACTTCTTCTTTGGTTTTAATGCCACCTATTTTTTGCAGCTGTAAGCCAGATAAAATAAAGTATTTAATGAAAAGCGATACTGTATTAATATACAGTATCACTTTTTTATGTTTTAACAGTTTGCTGTAAGATAGGGGTAATGTAGAAAGTAAGTGTATTGGGAATACTACTTTAAAGAAAAGGCATTTACTAGTCGCTGTTATGCAATGTAAGTTGTGTTAGACTCATATTATGTAATTGCATATTATTTTTAACCATTTAATGTAGTCTATAAATAGTACTGCATCGCTCCTTTCTAAATCTTAGGAGCTTTTTTTAATACAGCTCTTTTGTAGTAATATGCACTATATGCATTGCACTAATAATATATAGATCAAATGCTATGTGTTCCATAATAGATATGGCAGCTGTAAAAAGGGTTTTTAATAAACTAGATAGTAATATTGCCTCAAAGCCCTTGTATAAAGAGTTTGTTCTTTCCGTTTTAAGGCTTTTTTTTCCTTCTCACTGTATTTTACAGAAAGAAAAGAAAGGATTTGGAGTTTATTTGTACCAAGTAAAAAGTATAAATGAATTTAAAATAAACGTAACATGAAAAAGATTTTCTTACCATTATTAATTGTTTTAATGACAATAAGCTGTAGCAGTGATGATGACAACACAGTAACACCAGATGTAATAGTCCCAGTAACAGAAACACCGGATGAGCCAGAGGAGTCAGTGGCCGGTCTTATTAGAATTACAGAAGTAGATGCAACAAACGATCTTGTAGTTGTAACAAACCTAGGCGATAGTACGCTAGAACTAGGAAGTTATTTCTTGTGTCTCGGTCCTGGAACATACGCTGCCATCTCTGGTCTTACTAGTGATAATACCGCTGTCGCGCCTAATGGGTCTATAACATTAAGTTATGATGTAAATGAAGCACAAGATGGACTAGCGGTTTTTGCTACCAGTGAATTTTCTAGCTCTGATCCAGACATTTTATTAGATTATGTGCAGTGGGGAGCAACAAATCAATCTCGTGTAGATCAAGCAGTAGCCGCTGGAAGATGGGATAGTGCAACTAGTTTTGCAGCAGGGGTGAGTCTCTATACCTTTGATGGTACTTCCTCAGATGTAGGGTCCACTTTTTGGAGTGGTCAAGATCCTTTTGTTGCCGTACGTGTTCTTAATGTAGATGCAGAAGGTGACTTAGTAACCTTGACAAATTTTGGAAACACAAGTGTAGATGTTGGTCCTTACTGGTTATGTCTAGGTCCTGGAACGTATGTGAATGTTGCAAATGTCGCGACAGGAAGTACTGTATTGGGAGCAAATGCAACGATCACACTTCCTTATAACGTAAATCCAGCTACTGGTGGTTTAGGTGTTTTCTCTACAAATACATTTAGCTCTTCAGATCCTACAATATTACTGGATTATGTACAATGGGGAGCAGCAAATCAAGCACGAGCAAATCAAGCAGTAACTGCAGGTAGATGGGATAGTGCAGGTAATTTTGTAGCACAAGCAGATGAGTATAGTTTTACAGGAGGTGCTCAAGATGTAGGAGTAACATTCTGGTAGTAATCTGTAGTTAAAAAAAATGATTATTTAATTATTGTTGGAAAAAAGGACGTCTTTTATGGGCGTCCTTTTTTTTAATTAGAAACAGTCAGTAAATGTTGCTTTGCTTCAAGGTAAGTGATATTATATTTGTTCTAATGAAGCTACTATTTGTTTATAACGCAAATTCAGGAAAACTCAATGCACTTATGGATAGTGCGCACAAATGGATACGTCCAGAAACCTACGAGTGTGATTTGTGCAGTTTAACCTTTGGAGTGTTTAAAGAAAAGGAATCGTGGGTTCGCTTTCGCGAAAGCGTTAAAACACCATTAGAATTTCTTCATAAGGATGAATTCTTAAAAGCTTATAAATCTAAGTGGTTGCCTGAGTATGAGTTTCCTATTGTACTTGCCGTAACAGAAGATGGCCTTGAGGTAGTGATAAGTAAATCTGCATTTATGGATATAAAATCCCCAGAGATACTTATAGAGCAATTACATAAAATAATTGATTCTTATTAAAGGAACACTACTACTACTACTACTACTACTACTAGTGTCCTAGTTTTAAGTTGTCATTGAGCTCTTCTATGTACCCTAAAATTTCATCTTGACCGTCTCCATGAGATGCACTACTTACAAAGTACTTAGGAAATTCCCACCACACGCCGTCAAGCATAATCTTTTTATAGACCTCTATATTACGTTCTAGAGCTTGTGGTCTTAGCTTATCTGCCTTTGTAAATATGATAGAAAATGGAATCTCTTTTTCTCCTAAGTATTCCATAAATTCCATGTCGATTTTTTGAGGCTCGTGACGACAGTCTACAAGCACAAATGCCGAGATCATTTGCTCGCGTTGCTCAAAGTAATCTGTAATAAATTTTTGAAAATATTTTTTGTCCTTCTTTGATACACGAGCATATCCATATCCAGGTAAATCTACAAGGTGCCAGTTTTCATTAATCAAGAAGTGATTAATGAGCTGTGTTTTACCTGGTCTTCCAGATGTTTTTGCTAGACTCTTACGGTCTGTAAGCATATTAATAAGTGAAGACTTCCCTACATTAGAACGGCCTATAAAGGCATATTCAGGAATACGTGTATTGGGACATTTTTTTACTTCTGAGTTACTTACTACAAAAGAGGCAGATTTGATTTTCATATCGCAAAAATAGTAATGTAATCGTATAATAAAGAATATGGAGCACATTATATGCTCAAAGCACAAATTAAAGAATTAGCGCTTTTAGTGCATTTATGTAATAGCTGTAGGTAGATACTAGGTAGAGGTTTATTAAAACCCTCTTTCTTTAAGCCACTTTAATAAGATATCATTAAACTCTGTAGGCTTTTCCATCATAGCTGCATGACCACACTCTTCTATCCAAAACAGCTCTGAATCTGGAAGTAACTTATTAAAATCCTTTGCAACCTCTGGTGGAGTAACCCCATCTTGACGTCCCCAGATAATACATGTAGGTGTATTCATATCTGGAAGGTCTTGTGCCATGTTATGACGTATGGCGCTTTTTGCAATGGCAAGTGTTTTAAGTAACTTATTACGGTCGTTTACAGTGTCATACACCTCATCTACTATTTCCTTAGTAGCACATTCTGGGTTGAAAAAAACTCCTTGCGCTTTCTTCTTGATATACTCATAATCTCCACGCTTAGGGTAACTTTCTCCCATGGCACTTTCATAAAGTCCAGAGCTGCCCGTTATTACAAGAGCTTTTACTTTTTCTGGAGACATTTTTGTGTGATAAAGACCTACGTGACCACCCATAGAATTACCTAAAAGAATAACCTCCTCGTAGCCTTTCATTTCAATGAATTCGTCAAGATAATTAGCAAAAGATTTTACACCTGTTTTAATAAGTGGCATTGTGTATACTGGAAGTTCTGGAATTACCACTTTATACCCATTTTCCGAAAAATGAGAAGTAACCGAGTCAAAGTTGCTCAAACCACCCATTAATCCATGAAGAATGATAATCGGTGTGCCTTCGCCTTTTTCTAAGTAAGTAAATTTCCCTTCGGTAATTAAGTCGTGTTTCATAAAAGTGGTTGGTAACAGGTACAAGCAAATATAGTTATTTCGGTTTTGATTAATCGCTCTTTTTCTATTTTGGTTTTAATGAGCAATAGTTGACTTTTTTGGGCCTATAACAAGCTGTTTCTATGCGCTTTCGCGAAAGCAAAAAATTAATTTATGGATAGAAATCTGCAATTTTTTGAAAATACACATTCATCAACATATTGTTAACAAGTGGTAGGAGGTGGTACAACTTATCAACAAAGTGGTAGAATGTGGTAAAAAGTGGTAATATTTGCGGTATATTTGAGTTAATAGATACTAACAAACCAGTTACGAGTGCTTAATCTCATAGGGACATACGAATGTAAAATAGACGCTAAGGGTAGACTCATGTTGCCTCAAGCGTTTAAAAAGCAGCTAGCGCCTATCCTACAGGATGGTTTTGTGCTTAAGCGTGCTGTGTTCCAAAAGTGTCTCGAGTTGTACCCTATTGCAGAGTGGAACATCTTAAGCGCAAAGGTGAATAAGCTCAATCGTTTTAATAAGAAAAACGATGAGTTTATACGTCGTTTTAATGCAGGTGTTAAGCCAGTAGAAGTTGATGGAACAGGAAGAGTTTTAGTGTCTAAAGATTTAGGAGTTTTTGCAAAACTTGAGAAGTCAATTGTAGTAAACGCTGCATTTAATATTCTTGAGATTTGGGATAAAGATTTATATGAAAAAGCCATAGATGACGCGGCAGTAGATTTTGCAGATCTTGCTGAGGAAGTTATGGGAGATAGCGATATACCAGATGGATTATCATAACCCAGTATTATTACAAGAGACTGTAGATGGTCTTAATATCAAGCCAGATGGCGTCTATGTAGATGTCACCTTTGGTGGTGGTGGTCATTCTCGCGAGATTTTGAGCAGACTAGGTCCTGAGGGAAAACTTTATGGTTTTGATCAAGATGTAGACGCTCAGCAAAATACGATCGAAGATGAGCGATTCACGCTTATTCCAGAAAATTTTAGATACATCAAACGTTTTATGCGCTTTCATGGTGTAAAAAGAGTAGATGGAATCCTTGGAGACTTTGGGGTTAGTTCGCATCAATTTGATGTTGCAGCGCGTGGTTTTTCTACACGTTTCGAGAGCGATCTCGATATGAGAATGAATCAAAAAGACGCTTTATCTGCATATAACGTGATTAATGATTATGAGGAGGAAGATTTGAGACAGGTTTTTTGGCAATACGGAGAACTTCGTAATGCGCCTAAACTTGCCAGTACCATAGTGCAGGAACGCGCTATTAAATTTATAAAAACAAGTGAGCATCTCAAAAAGGTGTTAACGCCTTTTTTGCCAAAACATAGAGAGCATAAGATACTCGCACAGATATACCAAGCCATACGCATAGAGGTAAATCAAGAAATTGAAGTACTAAAGGAGTTCTTAATGCAGACAGAGCAATTGCTAGATGCTGGTGGGAGGATAAGCTTAATAAGTTACCACTCACTTGAAGATCGTCTAGTAAAACGGTACATAAGAAGTGGGATGTTTCAAGGTGAGCCAGAAAAGGATATGTATGGAAATTTTGAAGTTCCTTTTAAAAAAGTAGGTAAACTCATTATTCCAGACAATAAAGAGATTAAGCTTAACAACAGAGCACGAAGTGCAAAGTTGAGGATTGCCGAAAAACTTTAATTCTTATTGTGAGCAAGTTTAATAATATACTTAAGGGTAAGTTTCTTGTAGATGAGGACGCTTTTAAAAACTGGAGAATGATCATTTTTATCTCCATACTGGCACTTGTAATGATTGCTAGTTCACATAGAGCAGATGAGAAAGTCTATGAGATTGCGAGATTAAAAGAAGAGGTAGCTGAGCTGCGTAGTGAGGCGGTAGACTCCAGAGTTAATCTCTGGAAGTTAAAGACAAATAGTAGTGTAGCTAGAGCGTTACAAGCAAGAGGAGTAAAACCTTCTAGCGTTCCGCCTAAAAAAATAAGAGTAACAACAAAAGAAAAAGAGTAATAACGTGGCAACCACAGAGAAGCACATATTAAACCGCCTTTATTTCGTCGCTGGATGTATGTTCCTTCTGGCAATTATAATCGCATATAAGCTTATTGCCATACAGGTGTTTCAAGGTGCAAAATACCGTGAGCTCGCAACCACAAGTACAGAAAAGATGGTTACTATCCCTGCTACGCGTGGTAATCTTTATGCAGAGGATGGGAGTCTTCTTGCTACTTCACAAATCAAGTATGATATACGATGGGATGCAGTAGCACCTTCTAAGGAAAATTTTAACGAGCATATCGTGGGTCTTTCTAAGGGATTATCTAGTGTATTAGGTAAGCCTCAATCTTATTATGAGAATAGACTTCGTAAAGCGCGTAGTACAAAAAACCGCTACCTCTTTATAGCTAGAAAGCTGGGCTATGCAGAGTATGTAAAAATTAAGTCGCTCCCTCTTTTTAATAAAGGGCAGTTTAAGGGAGGGATTATTATCGAGGAGCATACAGAACGTGAGCATCCACTTGAGAAGATGGCAGAGCGCACAGTAGGTTATGAGCGTCAAGATGATAGTGGTTATTACACACGTGTAGGTCTCGAAGGAGCTTATGGTTATTACCTAAGAGGTAAAGAAGGTCGCCGCCTTAAACAAAAGATTGCAAAAGGCGAGTGGAAGCCTCTTGGTGTAGGTAACGTAGTAGAGCCACGGGATGGCTATGATGTAATCTCAACTATAGATGTAAATATTCAAGATGTAGCTCACAATGCACTTTTATCAAGTTTACAAAAATACCAAGCAGACCATGGATGTGTGGTTGTCATGGAGACAGAGACTGGAGAGATTAAAGCAATCTCAAATCTAGGTAGAACGCCAGAAGGTAAGTATTACGAGCGACTCAATTATGCTGTGGGTGAAGCGCATGAGCCTGGATCTACATTTAAGTTAATGTCTATGGTCGCAGCCCTTGAGGATAAAGTAATAGACTCGAGTACTGTTTTTGATACAGAAAATGGACGTGTAAAATTTTATGACCGAACCGCTATAGATTCTAAGCGCGGGGGCTATGGGAAAATAACAGCGGCAAAGGCTTTTGAGCTAAGTAGTAATACAGCTTTCGCCAAAATGATAAATGACAACTATGCGTCAGATCCCAAAAAGTTTGTAAAACGACTTTTTAATATGGGCTTAAACGACCAACTAGGTCTTGAAATAAAAGGAGAAGGCAAGCCAAACTTTCCATATCCAGGAGATAAGAACTGGTATGGAACAACACTTCCGTGGATGGCTTTTGGTTACGGAATTGAACTAACGCCATTGCAAATACTTACATTTTATAATGCGATTGCAAATGATGGAGAGATGGTAAAACCTCGCTTTATTAAAGAGGTTAAAGAATGGGATCAAACCATAGAGACCTTTGATAAGGAAGTAATTAACTCTCGTATTGCTTCTCAAGCCACTATTAATGTGGTAAAGGAAATGATGAAAAATACGGTTGAGCGTGGGACCGCTAGAAATATATATAGTAAAGAATTTTCTATGGCAGGTAAAACGGGTACCTGCCAGACAGAATATTGGATAGAAGCAGGTAGATATATTTCTTCCTTTGCAGGTTATTTTCCAGCAGATGAACCTAAGTATTCTTGTATTGTAGTAATCAATAAACCTAAAAAATCTCTTGGCTTTTATGGGAATATTGTAGCTGCGCCAGTATTTAAGGAAATTGCTCAAAGGATTTACACAGATACTCCCGTGATTGATGAGGTGCAATTACCGGCAGCAAACTCAAAGATAATCGAAGGTGATTATCAAAAATATTATACAAATGTAAATAAGCCACATACTAAAATACCTAATGTAAAAGGTATGCCAGGAATGGATGCTATTGCATTATTAGAGAACCTAGGGTTAAAAGTAAATTTTCGCGGAAGCGGGAACGTAAAAAGCCAGTCCATAAAAGCTGGAGATAAACTAAAGAAAAATAAAACAATCACGCTGCAATTATCTTGATACTACTTAAAGACATATTATATAAAGTTACGCTAGAAACGGTAGTAGGTAATACTGCGGTAGCAATTACTAATGTCCATTTTGACTCTCGTAAAGTGTCACTTAATGATGTATTTGTCGCCGTGCGTGGTACTCAAAGTGATGGACATAATTACATTATAAAAGCGTTAAATCAAGGTGCTTTAGCTATAATTTGTGAGGAACTTCCCAAGCAAATTATAAATGGTATTACCTACGTTAAGGTTGCAGATACTTCTAGTGCACTTGCTACAATTGCATCTAATTTTTATGACAATCCTTCGGCAAACTTGAAGCTTATAGGGATTACAGGAACTAACGGTAAGACTACAGTGGCTAGTTTACTGTATCAATTATTTAAAAAAGCAGGATATAAAACGGGTTTACTATCTACAGTAAAAATTCTTGTAGATACAAAGGAGTATAAAGCTACGCACACTACTCCAGATAGTTTGACAATCAATAAGTATCTAGCCGAAATGTCTGAGGCAGGTGTAGAGTATTGCTTTATGGAGGTGAGTTCTCACGGTATCGATCAAAAGCGTACAGAAGGCTTGCGTTTTGAGGGAGGGATTTTCACAAACTTATCTCACGATCATCTTGACTATCACGACACCTTTGCAGCATATAGAGACGTAAAAAAGAAATTTTTTGATGAGTTGCCTAAAGAAGCTTTTGCACTTGTAAATCTTGACGACAAGAACGGTCGTGTGATGTTGCAAAACACGCGAGCAAGAAAAGTAACCTATGCGCTTAAGTCTTATGCAGATTATAGAGCTCAGATTTTAGAAAATCAGCTTTCTGGATTATTACTTAAAATTCAAGATCAAGAAGTTTGGGTAAAGCTTATTGGGTCATTTAATGCCTATAATTTACTAGCCATTTTTGCAACTGCAGAGCTCTTGGGTCTTGATCAGATAGAGGCGCTTAAACTCTTAAGTGAGTTAGAAAGTGTGTCTGGTCGTTTTCAGTATTTTATATCTGATGGGAATATCACGGCAATTGTAGATTATGCACATACACCAGATGCACTCAAAAATGTGCTAGAAACCATTAATGATATCCGCACTAAAAACGAGGAGCTCATTACAGTGGTAGGAGCTGGTGGAGATAGGGATACTACAAAGCGTCCTAAGATGGGACATATTGCAAGTGCATTGAGTACAAAGACAATTATCACAACTGATAATCCGCGTTCAGAAAAGCCAGAAACAATTATCGAGCAAGTAGAAGCGGGTGTTGAGCCTATTAACTACAAAAAGATTCTATCTATCACAGATAGAAAGCAAGCTATAAAAACAGCTTGCCAACTTGCAGATCCAGGAGATATAATTCTAATCGCGGGTAAAGGTCATGAGACTTACCAAGAGATTATGGGCGAGCGATTTGATTTTGACGATTATAAAATAGTAAAAGAAACCCTTAAACAACTTAATAAGTAATGCTGTATCATCTTTTTCAATGGTTAGACGAAGCTTATAACTTGCCTGGTGCAGGGTTGTTTCAGTTCAGTACGTTTCGTGCTGCACTTGCGGTATTAATATCGTTAGGACTTTCTACTATTTATGGGGAGCGTATTATTAAGCTCTTGCAGCGCAAGCAAATGGGAGAGCAAATACGCGATTTAGGGCTAGAAGGTCAGGCAGAAAAAGCAGGAACTCCTACTATGGGAGGCCTTATTATTATAGGTGCTACGCTTATTCCTGTATTACTGTTAGGTGACTTACAAAACATATATATCCTTCTTCTTATCGTTACGACGGTATGGATGGGAATCATAGGCTTCTTAGATGATTATAAGAAGAAAATGCAAAAAAATAAAGATGGACTTGCTGGTAAGTATAAGGTAATAGGTCAAGTAGGTTTAGGGATTATAGTAGGTGCAACGATGTTTTTTCATAGTGATATTACTATCCGTGAAGAGATCAAACAAACTGCTGGTACAGAAAAAGTAGAAATTACAACTGTAAGAGGAGATGCAAAATTTGATGAAGCGCATAAGAGTTTAAAAACTACCATACCATTTGTCAAGGATAACGAACTCAATTATGAAACAATCCTGACAAGCATTAACGAAGATTGGAAAGGATATGCGTGGATCATATTTATACCTATTGTAATATTTATAATCACAGCGGTTTCTAATGGTGCAAACCTCACTGATGGTATTGACGGCCTGGCAGCAGGAACAAGTGCGATCATTGTACTTACTCTCGGGATTTTTGCATTTATATCTGGTAACATTATTTTTAGTGATTACCTCAATGTGATGTACATACCTGGTACTGGTGAGATGCTCATATTTATCGCTGCATTTGTAGGGGCGCTTATTGGGTTTTTGTGGTATAATGCCTACCCGGCGCAAGTTTTTATGGGTGACACAGGTAGTCTTACCATAGGAGGAATTATTGCGGTACTTGCCATTGCAACTAGAAAAGAATGGCTCATCCCGATACTATGCGGAATTTTCTTAATGGAGAATCTTTCGGTGGTATTGCAGGTG
>Ga0114955_1000186_pt1 | contig 37648 bp, 31 predicted proteins | sample Porto_5metaG_FD_87302 | JGI IMG/M metagenome (GOLD analysis project Ga0114955, IMG submission 87302) | Marine algal microbial communities from Porto, Portugal - Porto_5 metaG | ecosystem: Host-associated > Algae > Red algae > Unclassified | place: Portugal: Porto | collected 2015-02-02 | reverse complement strand
TTAGAGAGTAAGCATTATTTTGTTTGTGTCAGTTAAAAATAAGTAGTAATATTGCATCCGCAATTTGCGGGTTTTGTAATGCAGCTGGTATGAGCACCGGTCTTACTGATTTTAATCAGAATACGTATTTCAAAATTATAACCGGTCCTATAGCTCAGCTGGTTAGAGCACCTGACTCATAATCAGGTGGTCCCTGGTTCGAGTCCAGGTGGGACCACGAAATAAATCCATAACACACTTATTTATAAGGAGTTATGGATTTTTTATTTCTTAGAGGGGACAACATTGGGGGCAACACATTTATTTATAATCTTAGTGTAATATTTCCGATTCTAACGTTGTTTAATGCATGATAAAATTTTTATAGCTAAGAAGGAGTAAATATTTTCTAGCAGAGTCGATAACCATTTTAAATCTAGATTTAATTAGCAAGCCTAATCTAATCTTGGACTTTTAGGTTTTTATGAACAGTTTCTACTAGTTTCAATAAGTTTAACATATTATGCTCAAATTCAGCTTTAAAATTTCCATGCGCTAGATTATATAAAGTGTCAATCTCTGACCAATTTAGATAATCGTCCCAATAAGTAGAAGTTAACCAATACTCGGTTCTCTTCGTTTTAGCTAATAATTTTTTTGATTCCTCAAACAAGAGTTTGTAAAATTCTGAATCTTCATCTGTGGGATTGTAAAAAGCTAACCCATAATACATGTCTTTATTTTCGGATTTCCCAAATTGAATTGCTAATTTTAATCCAATTGACTTAAGGAATTCATTGTCAAAAAAGAAACCTGAATATTGTGAACGATCTTTAAGTAAACTTTCCTCTAATAGGTGGATTTTTAGGTTCGTACTAAGTGCAAAATTTTCAAAAAATGGCATTAGATTATTTCGCATAATTTGTTTGTAAATACTATTGTCGTTTTCTAACCTGCGTATACTCAAATATGCTTCAAAGTTTTCTTTATTATCTATTATTTTATTTGTTAAATCAATATTCATTTGGTGGTTGATATTTTGTTTAGTTAGTTTTTTTATTAAGTTTTGATATTGAACTAATGATTCTCTTAAATTTGGAATCAGTGCTACTTTTTCAATACATTTTTGTAACCACTCAATTATATGTTCCTTATAAGATTTAATGCTATATTCAATGTTAGCTTTTTTCAAATCTTCATTCATGGTACTTACATTTCCAAATAAAGTAAGATATATTAGTTTGCCGGAACCTTTCTTATAATTATAATAACGAAGTAGTTGATTTTCTTGTTCTGGTGCATTTATCTTATTTTCGATCTTTATGCAACTAAACCCATCATCTATAAAAATATCTATATTACCACCTTCAGTTTTATCTTTGGATATAATACCGGTATAGAATTCTACATAAACTTTGGAGTTAGAAGAAATTATATCTCTAATCTCAAATACTTCAAGAAATAAATCTAAAAATATTGTTCCTTGGTCATGCTTACCCCACGGGTCAAGTAGTTCAGCTATAAACCTCGAATGTAAACGTACTTCATCTGATTCTTTCCTTAATAAGGTAAATAAATTCATACGTTCTCCAGTAATTTTTTGGAGCCTAACATAACTACTATTGATATCTGCTACTTGACTTAATAAATCACTAACATTCTTATATGATTTTTCCATTTATATTCGTTAATACTTTTTTAAAAAAAAGCATATTTATTGGGTGCGGCTTTAGGCTTAGAAATTTGACCATAGCGCCTAATTTTAAAAATTGTTATAAGTTTAAAATTCAACTTTAGTTGGTTATTAATAGAACCCTGCTTTTTTCTGTTTATACCTTGATTATAAAAGGTGGAATGTTGTAATAATATATTGTAGGAGTTGTCTTTTCTATCTGTAATGTCGCTTATTTGGTCATTAATTTGTTCAATTGACTAATTAATCTTTTAACATAATTAGTTTTAAGAGATAATCCATTTCCACCCTATTCAGTTTGTAATTTTAAAACTTGATAAATCGATAAAAACTTAAACCATTTAATATACTATTATAACCTTAAATATTTTCAATGCATTATGTTTTCCTTTGTCCACTCATCCTTGTCATAACTAGAAAAAATTACTGCATCAAAAACACATGGATATATTTCCGCTCTTTCACATAATTCTATAATCCCATCTGATACAAAATGATAATAATTATTATCGCTCAAAAGTGTCGATGATAATTTTACAGGAAAGCCAAAATCATTTAGCCATTTGATTATTTTTGAATCGATTGGAATTTCATATTTGGTTAAACCGAGAGCTTGCAAAAAATTTCGAGATTGTTTTGGTCCAAACCCTTTTAATTTATCTTTTAAATAATCAGCTAATTCTCTTTCATGTAATTTTGATTGATTTGCATTTAGCAAATCGAGTTTTTTTATTATTGCCCAATTATTCTTTTGTAATTCTTCGAAGTTGATAGAGAAGTATTCACTGTTTTTATTAATAAATCTAGTAAGATTATTTTTTAGAAAAATCTTTTTGATTAAGTTTTCTTTATTTTCCGTTCGTTCTATTAAATCTGCAGTTATTGGAAATGGTTTTAAGCTTAAAAACTTGCCAACAGGTGAATTAGGTCCGGATCGTTGTTGAGATGTCAATAAACACATAATCATGGAGTGAATAACGTTGTCTTTATTGATGGAGATGTCTTTCTTATCTACATTCCGTTGAATACGGTTTTTAAGAAAAGTATTGTCATTTTCACTAACAACATTTTTAATTTTTTGAATATCACTTTCTTCTATTTTCCAATTCAGTGTCATTGATTTCAGAATATTTTTTACTTGAGTTACCTCTATGCATTTGTTATAGTATTTACTTTACTATTGGTAACTTGACGCCAACTTTATAAACGTCGTAATAATGATTAACCTCAGTTTCTTTTAAATTAACATTTATCAAACTTTCATACCCATCCTGGTCAGGATGAATAATTAAACAATCAATTACTTCACCTTGATTTTTATTTAATGCTTTGTAAACGTGTTTCAAACGTGCATATCCACTTACCTGTCTAATATCCTTGTCATGTTTCCCATCAATATATTTAATTTTATATTTAGCGTCTATGACCATTTGATAGTCTTCATTACTCAAAAGATAATCTAACTCATTACCATAATGTTTAAATTGAAATTTTACTTTATTCTGAAATTTATCTTTTAATAAACCCAATACATATAACTCAAATAATTTAGACATATCTATCCAGAACGGAGGAGATTGAATAGTACTTTTAACAGTATTGGAAATGTTATATCCAAAACGCTTTAAAATAAGTTTTGCTAAGTATAATGCTGGCTCATACTCCTTATAAAACACGTTGGTTTTGGTGTGTTTTATTTCCGTGATTTCTATTTTATCAGATACCTGAATGAAAGCAGGATTAATATAATTAAATATGTTTTGGAGTTCTTTATTATCAGTTAATTGTGCATAAGTTGGTAAGTAATGTTTAATAAATTGCAACGCCTTTTTTAATAAACGATTTTCTTTATTGTTTTCGCCAAACTCCTCAAAACTGCAGTAAGTAAATAAATTTTTATTTTGAGTCAGATTTTGTTTTATGGTCTTTGTTACTTGTACTTTACCTTTAACCTTACCTTGCAAATTTTGTTCTACTTGATAATATGATTTTTTCAAACCCTTTCTAACGATTTGTTTTAGCAGACTTAAATATTCTACAATTAAAAAAGGCGTTAATAAATCTTGTTTTTTAGTAATTGCGATAGTAGGGCTATTCCATTTAACAACAAATAACTCCTCTATTTCTTTAGTTACCGAAGGATGTTTCAATGCAGACAATAGCATACTTATAAAATCGACTTCTTGTTTTCCATCGTTTAATTTTGGAGCAATGTATAAGGCAGAATTATGAGTTTCAATCCAATCTAACCCAATAAAATAACCCGTTTTAATTGTATAGGTTTCGTTATCATTAAATTGTTGGCTAATTGAAAAACAAGGTAGACTTGTATCTTTACTACGATGCTTTTTAGGAAACTTATTTTCATAAGATTCTTTAGAAAAATTTGAAGATACCTCAAGGTCAATTACAGCATCCTTTTCATGCTCTTGATATGTTAATAGTTTAACACTCAAAAGATGCAATTTCTTTAATTAACTCTTTAGCTGATTCTAATAACAAACCATCTTTAACATACTCATTAAGTATTGGCAAGATTTCGTAATCTAATTTTAACTGTAATTGTTTAGACTCGTTAAGGTCACTTTTTTTATCTATAAGAAAATAGCTATGCCCTAAGTGTACATCCTTAGCCTCAAAATCTGAAGCTAAATATGCTTCTGTAAATAACTCACTAACTAAGTTGAATAGTTCTTTTGCTTTTTGGTTATTAATAACCTCTACATTTGGTAACATATCTACAAAAGCAAAACGACGCTTTATGGCATAGTCTATGTGACCAACACTCCTATCTGCCGTATTCATAGTACCAATAATGTATAAATTTTCCGGTAATATAATAGTGCTACTGTCATCTATTGAATAGATACTGTTTACCGGTTCTCCTCTATATTCTAAAGCGTAAATGAGCTCACCTAAAACAGACGGTAAATTTGCTCTATTAATCTCATCAATAATTAAGACATAATTAATGTTTTTTTCTTTTTGGGCGTTAGTTTTTCTTTTTGGTTTTTCTTCTTTAATACTTTTTCTAAATAATTCTAAAGTTTTAAATGCATAGGAGGATCGATGTTTGGTAGAACTAGTTATATTTTCTTGCTCCTCAAGTTCTTTTTTACTTGAAACACCATTTAAATAAGCGTTAATAATATCCTTAAAAGGTAATTTAGATACTGACCAATTCCAGTTTTTACCAGTATACCGAAGTTGTTTTTCTTCCAGGTCAACAGATACAATACTAGCTACTTCCGTTAGCTTAATTTCTTTTTGATTATCTAATTTATCTTGAATATCATCAACAAATTCATTGAATTTTTGATTAGCCCAATCTCTTAGTTCTGTATCTATTTTATTCGAAGTTTTATCATTGTAACTTTCTAACGCCTTTTCTGCTAATTCGGCCAGTATTTTATTTTTAGTGATGTATTCAATTTCTCCTTTAGTGTTACTTTTCACAGTTATTCCTCTAACAAAATCTTCATAAGAGTAAGACGGATGAAATTGAACAATAGTATAATTCTCCTCATTGGCAATGTTAGTAACTGACATATTCTTATAAATATATTTTGCTACAGATATTTCGTAAGGGTCTAAAGCGTTTTTGTTACTTGGTTCTTTTCCCTCTATAAGGTCATTATATTTTTTTATAATGTTAGTGTATTTGGGTTTCCAGGGTTGACTATTTTCTGATTGTAATTCTACATTTTCATCATTGATACTGTTTAGCGTATAATAATTTGGCTTTCCGCTAGGGCTATCAAATTTTTGACCAACAATTAATTTAGATTTTATAAGGCTTGGAGTTAATAATGCGTTACTTGTCTGTGAAATACTCCCTGTCAATGCTTCGGCAATTTTTTTAGCCGTATAAGTTTTTCCAGTACCAGGAGGTCCCTGTAAAATTATTTGCTTTTTATATTTCAATAATTGAATATAATTCTCCATATAGTTTTTTGGATTTAAATAATCTAACCAACTCAAGATAGATTGATATGTTCTACTGTTAGTATTTGTTAGAATTTGGAAAGAACCACTATGTCCCACCTTAAAATTAATTTTACCCGAGATGTCTGCGTAATTACTTAATATTTTAACACTGTAGTCAATTCCAAAAGATTCGCCCTTAATATTCGTTTTATCTATTATTTTATGTACAATTTCCACTAAACAATGTGGCTCACTTCCTTTATGAACTAATACTATGTCGCCTCTGTTTAAATTTTCAAATCTTTCTTTTACAAAATCGATATGACCAGTAATTCTATTATCTGCTAGAACTTCATCTGCATAGTTTCTCTTATCAGCATCGGACTTCATTTGCATTTTGCAAATTTTACGATTAAGACCAGAAGTATTTTTTAATATAACCTCAAAACCATGCTTTCTAATAAATTTATTGGTCGGTTTACCACCTCCCAAAGTAGGAACATGACCGTCAGGATTATCGTCCAAGAAAAAATCAATTGCTTTTGCATAAATTTCTTTTGGGGGATAATGTTTTCCATTATAGATTACATCATAAAGAGTACTATCGTTGTCCCATTCATTATTTGCGTAAAACTTTAAAGCACCTTCAATTGCTTTCTTCCATGCCTTAGTATATTCTTCAGTTTCCATATTATTTATTTTGCCCTCTAATTTCCTTTAAACAATAATGATTCAGATAGATTTTTGCCTTACTGTGTTTCATTTTTATATAATATATAGTTTAAGAATTTTTTGGCTATTATTTTAATTTTTTCTGAATTTGGGCAAGTGATTATTAAAAACTAAAACCATTTTTCCATTGAAACTTCAAAAATGATTAAAAGATTTTTACATTCTTTACGGAAACCCGTAAAGGCATCAGTCTTTCATTGATTATTGTGTTTTTTTGTCTGCAGTAAATATTTCTACGATAAAATAGTGTGATTTAAAATTAGGATAATATGTGTTTTTTAATCCAAAGCAATGCTAACTTATTACAAGTGTTTTTAAATAATATTGAATAATACTCTTTCAACTCTAATGCTCTTGAAGCATAATGTTTGCTGAATATTTGATGAAATTTTTGCTGTATATGATTATTAAAATAAAGATCACTAACAGTAATATTCTCGTTATAACTGAATTCTTTTAAAATTTCATCTTTAAATAGATTTGGAAAAGAGAAAAATGGTTCTCTTAATTCCGTTTGTTCCTCATACTCAAGTAAAAAGTCTTTTAAAAAAAGTTGATTTATAAGTATAAATCGATTTTCATCAACAAAATCTATTGGGTCGTTATTGGAAATTCTCGAAGCTAATTTTATATTAGACTTTTCTTGATTTCCAAGCAAAGAAGAAAAATAGCCTTCAACAAATATGACGACATCCCCCTTTACTTTGTCAAAATATACCATTGAATCTCGGTTTCTTGACATACCAACAAATGTTGCTTCCAACATTTCGTCTGTAATTTTTTTTAAAGTAAAATCTGAGGTGTAACCAATATCTTTGGTAATGGTAGGATAAATAGAATTTATTTTTGACAGATCAAGTTCATTTTCATCAAAATCATCATCAAAGGAATCTGTAAACAATAAGAGTTCAGAAAAATTAGTTTCAATATAATTTATAAGGTTATTTATATCATCCTCACCAAGCATTTTACTCATATTATCCATTCGGAGGCTTGAATTATTAATAGCGGGCTCCAGGCTACGACTTGCTTTGTTTAATAATTTATAGGCCATTACCGTATTCCCTGCAAGATAGTTTCCGAGTCCTAAATTGTAAAGCGCTCTGGGTTTGGATAAATCATTAATTTGAATAATTTCGTTCGCTTTTTTAAAGTATTCAAGCGCTTTTTTAATTGAATCAGCATCTTTTTTTTCAAGTAATTTATGAGCTTGTTGAGTGTAAAAGTTGAAATCCATAAAAGATTATTTTACTATTAAGATTTAATAATTATTTCTGAGTTAAGTTTTAACTACATAAATTCTATTATTCAAATTAAATATAAACTAAAACTAAAAAAAATGAATTGTTTGTAGTAAATATCTAAATTATACTATAAATAATTTCTAAGTTAAAGGTATAACTGATTTTAGTTAATAATCATTGTTCGTTGATCAGTATTGATGGCATTATTAAGAAGCCTGTCTATAATACTTTCGGCTTTAGTCAGGTCAAAATAGATACCATCTTTTACAGCTACTTCTTCTAGTATTTTTATCAGCATTATCTTGGATTCATTTTTCACTTTTAAAGCGCTATAAAAAACTGAATGAAAAGTTTTATCGGCAATTAAGGATTTATCCTTTGTAGAATAGATTTTTATCCCATTTAAAAAAGTGCGAGCATATCCGACCCCAACATCTTCTTTAATCAGAATGCCCTCTGCCATTCGAATTGAATTGAAATAAGTATTACCTGTTGCCGAAGTATAGCCCTTTGTTAAAAAAGTATTTGCAACTTTAGAATAAGTAACGTTTGAATTAATAAGCCCATATTTTTCAAAAATTACGGTAGAATTATTCATTGTTATTAGTTTTAGATATTAAATTCATTCATAAGATTTGATGACGCTCTTTTTTTTGCCTGTTTATTAACTTCTTGTTCAGAAGCTTTTGAAGACATTAGTAAATTGTTAAAAAAGGAAGAAGTAATTGATTCAACATTTTCAAGAGTATATTTTCGTCGTGGACCAGTTATTTTTATTTTTTTAATAATTTTTTTCTTGTAGATGATATTCACAGAATTTATATAGCTGTTATTATCTAATTGGTTAAGTGTTAGTTGAATATTTATGTCCGAATAAACCTTAGGGATTAATGCTATAGTTATTTCTTTCATTTTTAGTTATTAAAAATTCCTAATTCTTTTGCCCAATTGGCAACTGAACTGTATGATGATTCATAATATGCGAGCTTTAAAAAATGGTCTATTTTGGCTTCAGCATCTACTTTATTGAAGTTTTTATCAGTTTGGTTAACCTCCAATAACATTTTAAGAAGTTCTTGTAAGACAATTTTTCGAACTGCTTCACGCTCAAAATGAAATCCTTTTGGCATTTTACGATCTATAATTAATACACCATGTTCATCAAAAACTTTTACACCACATAAGAAAGCAATAGCGGTTCCGCAGGCAATATCTTCTACAATTTTCAGGGTTCCGAAATTTCTAAATCCTGAAGCGTAATTGAATCCACTTTCAGCTTTAAAGGTATCACCTACTATTATTAAACCATTTTTATTTATTTCCCAATTACCGTCAACTTTTTTAAGCATAATATAATTTTGAGTTTTTGAATTATTCTTTATTGATGATACAATAGTAATATAGTTGTGTGCATCGTATCTGCACTAATTGGTTAACCTAAAAACCATTACATTAGAGTTAATATTCAATATGTTATTATTGATTTTAATAAGAGAAAAAAATTGATTTTCTAAAGAACAAATTAGGTTATGGATAAAAAAAAAGAAATAGGTCTAAATTATCAGAATTATATTTCCAGAACGGGAAAAGGCGGAATGAGTAAAGATGAAGTAACTGCTCTAGTTTATAATCTGGCTTATCTCGAAATTATGAATGCGAGAAAAAATGGGTTTTTTGTAAATGAACCTTTAATATTTCAAGGGTACATGGAGTCTGCTGAAGAGTTATTTCCCAATTTAAATAACTTAGTTTCGGGCTGGATGGGATTTCAAGCAACGCTTGCATGGGACGGTTTATGGGATTTTTTAAGAGAGTATTTTCATGATAAATTAGGAGTTTCAATCGATAATGTTAGCGTAGTAAGCGAAACATATAATTCTTCATTTCATAAAAGATATGAAAACAATGTTTTTAATAGTGAAAGTGAAGTCGAACGAATAATTAAAATAGTTTTTTCTGATGATAAAAAGGAGTGTCTACTTGGTATATCCCCAAGTTTATCAGAGAAGAAGGCTTATTTAGATAATGTTGATAATAATATTTATACCTATTTAGGTTCTGATCCAAATTACAAATTTGTGATAGTATTTGATTTTTTAGACAATATTGAGCATGTTACATTAATTCTTACAAATAGAAATGTTAGAATCGAGTATTTTGAATAAAGGATTTATTAAAACATACAATGATAATTCTTATTTACTCCTTTGTGGGTATTTAACAAAACGCCTGAACGAAATACAGTTATTTATTGAATCTATAAGGAAGGCTAAAGATTATCCACGCCTTGTTGAATTGGAAAACATTTATAAAGAAATTTTTAGTTATGTCAATACTAGCGGGAATTTTTGTTTAAAAATTGAAAGAGTTTTAAACCCACATTACTTAAGATTTACTGGGGAAATGAATCATGGGAATTCATTACGGTTTATCAGCATAAAAATTCAGAAGGAAAGTCTAAAAAACTTGAATGATTTATATGGTCAACAATTATCTAGCCTAATACGTATTTTCAAAAAAGTATTTTCAGTATTAAACAGTCCAGATAATGCTATTAAAGAAAGTACATTAATAAAATATGAAGACCTGATAAAAAAGATTGACATAAAAATGGAAGAGTTCTTACTATCATCTAAGAATAAAGAACTTATTGAAAAAAGGGAAAAGCTAAAATCAGTTGTAATAAAAAATTTACCACATAATGGTTTTTATCATATGACTCATGTGGATAATCTTGAAAATATTTTAAAGTTAGGTTTGCTTTCTCATAAAAAAGTACATAGTTCTAAAATGGTTAAAAAGGATATTTCTAATATTAAAATCCAAAGCCTTAGAGATCGTATGGAAAAAATTTATGGGCGTAATATCCAAGATTATGTACCTCTCTATATTAATCCTACTAATCCTATGATGAGTTCTAAGAAAGTAAAAGAAGCTTTAAATCAAATAGTGCTGCTTGAAATAATACCCCATGTTTTGGTTCAGAAAAAGGAAACATTGTTTTCTGACGGGAATGCAGCAATTGAAGAAACAAATTTTTATAAAGACAGAAATAAACTAGAAAATATAAATTGGGGGCTATTACAAGAAGGAAAATGGGTGCGCGGTACGGATAGTTACCGTATAATGTGTTCTGAAGTTTTAGTTCCTGAAACTATTGAAGTGTTTTATATACAAAAAATTATAATTATATCAGAAACGACAATAGAAAACATTTTACCCTTATTTCCTAATCATAAAGGGATTTCCATAGAGATAAATCCAGATTACTTTAGTATTTCTCAATAGAATTAAATAATTATGAGCTTAATAAATATTATTTCCGTTCCAACATCAAGTGGTATTAAAACAATAGAAATACACAATGATGATATTACAAAAATGACTTTAGATGTTGATGTTTTAGTTATCTCAGCCTATCACAACAAGTATTTCCCCGCACCAGGTACTGTAATAGAAGCACTTTTTGAAAATACAGGAATATCCCTATTGGACCTATCACAAAAACCTCTACTCGATTTAAGATCTTCTTTACATTGTTGGGTAAGTAATAAAATTGATAATTGTTCTTTCAACTATATTGTATGTGTCGAGGGTATTAAAAAAAGCATAGAAGAAAGTGGTACAGGTGAAGAAGCCTTAGCTGATCTTTTCGGTACTATAGCTCTATTACAATACAAAAATTTAAATGTAAGTAATATAGCACTTCCAATATTGGGGGCTGGATATCAAAAGAATTCGATAGATGCAATACTCCCAAACCTTATTGAAAAAGCAATTGATTCTTTGAATTCGAATACTTCATTGAATACTATATATTTCGTAGAAAATGATAATGAAAAGGCTCAACTTATTGATGAAACAATAAATAATTATTTCCGTCGTGGAAGTGACAAATTAGAGCTTGTTTTTGATGATCCTATATTAGTTAATAGCCTTGAGTTGATTCTTAAAAAGTTAGTACAAATAAAAAATAATTCTTTCTATAATAATAAAACAATAAAAAATCTAATAAATAAAATTAACAATAAGAACTTAAGATTTTTTGAATTAGGAATTTTATGTAGAAAACTTGAAGAACTTTTATTAGCAGATATTTCAGATTTAAAAAGTGGAAATTATGTTTCATTATTTGATTATATTAATGATTTAAAATCAAAAAATGTAGCTGAATGGATGATTACCTATCTGCATACGATAAGAGTTTTTGGAAATTTCATGGCACATGAAGGCGAGTCTTCAAGTATTCCTTCTCAGATGGAAAAATCAGAGGTAGTTGTTTTTACTCATGCATTAAATAGGCTACTTGATTTTTATATAAACTTTAAAAACAGTAAAAAATTAAACCTGAATAAATAAATTAAATGAGTGATAAGTATGACAGGTTTCAAATAAATATAAATGAGACGTATGGAAAAATTACCAGACAATCATTCGTTTTTAGATACGATAAATTTGAAGTGTTAAAGGAAGATTCCTTGATTGTTAAAGATACTACACCATCGAGAATAAGAGGAGTTCTAATAAACAAGAATTTAAATATCAATATAATTGGGAATGAAACCAATAAGTATTTAGAAAAGTCTTTAGTTTTCGATACTATATCCTCAGATATAGAAAGTATAAGATGGAATAATCAAAAGTTTATTGAGAATTATCCTGATTATATGGCTCTTTTTTATATTAATGGAGTTCTAGCAAAAATTACATTTGTAATTCATAAAACCAGTTTACAAATCAATTTTTTTGCTAATAAACATGAAGATTTGTTGAAACCTTTATCAGATATATGTTTAAGTGCAAGAAATGCAAATAAGATTTATAGTAAAGGAAATATAGTTGAAGCAAAACCAATTCTTATCGAGGTTTATCATTACATTAAAAAGAATCCAGGAGAGCTTAGGTTTATTAATGATTACGGAAGTATTGGAAGGTCTTTTCTTTTGATGTTAGATTTAAAATTAACCGATGATATAGATATACTTCAATTCATAGTTAGTATTGGTTATTTGTGTATTTCACTGGCTATTGAAGATACTAACGAGAATAAAGTATTGTATATGGACAGAATTATTCTGTTAAATTTTGGGCACACTCCATTTAGCTACACAGTTATGCAAGCTTTAGATTTGAATTCAGGATTTCCTTTCTCTATATCCAGCCGTTTTGCTGATATGGAGGCAAGAGATGCAATTTATAAGATGGAAATCATAGATTTTGAAAATAATCCATCGATATGTCAAAAGGATGATTTTTTTCAAGATCGAAAAAGTACGCTTGAAGAAATGATTGAAAATGATTTTTTCTTACCTGAAAAAACAAGACCAAATATTCTTTCTACTGGTGCTAATAATCATCGTAAAGTTCTTTCTTATCTTGAAAATAAAGTTATTGTTAATGAAGATGTTGATTTTGAATAATTAAAATACATCAAATATGAAAATATAGTTTCAATAGGTAATATTTATAATCGATTCTTGGCTAATTAAAAACATAGGAATATGTAGATGCAGAATTCAAAAATGATTATTTCGGCAGATAATATTCGATTTTTCTAATAATTATAATTTATCCAAATCAAAAGTTTTGTAATAACCGGATACTCGGCTAAAAGAGATAGGGCTGTTGATTTAATTGTTTCTAAACCAATAGGTATTAACGATTAAATATGCTACATGTCTGTAAGATTGGTGATAATAGAGCTGGATGTAGCATCGTGATTTAAAGGGTTGGAAACTATTTTATTTACGAAAGCTCATTCTCAAATCAGCTTTAAATGACAAATTCCTGACCTACTTCAAAATTTCTGTAAAAACCGTTTTCATAATATTGAAGAAATGGAGTTTTTAGCAAATTGATAATATTTTGCAGAATTCTAAATTGTGATTTAAATGAAATTATAGGCATATAGCTGGGAAAATTTCAAATGTCTCCTACACTTAATAGGCTATATTTTCAAATATGTTATATGACACTCTTTACATTTTCTTCTGTTTTGGTCTAATTCTGCAACATTGAATCGCCCTTCAGTTTTTTCAAATATATCCAAGCCTCTACCTAAGTTTATCTTCCAACCATTATCTGAAGCTATATAACGGTCGTGGTGTTGTTCCATTTTATAAGTTAGATTAATCCCTAAGCCTTTAACCGAAGGAACTAATTCTTCAAAAAAGGCAATTGAATCACTCATATATTCTTCATGATTCCATGTGACCACTTCTAAGTTTATTTCTTGATCAGGGTCTTTGTTATTACCAAGCATAACACAAAATTCAAGTAAATTATTGAACTGATAATACATTCGAATATATGGATCTTGTAACGTAATATTTTTAGCTCCTTTTAAATAATTTGCAAAGAGCTTTTTATATGAAATCCCTGTTTGATTGTCTTTTATATCTGTTTCATGTGGCTCTAGATTAAGCTTAGGCTTCTCAGTTTTTGTTTCAGTAGTTTCTTCATTTGATTCTTCCTGAACTTCAACTTCTGCTCTATAATTTAGATTTTCTAAGGTTTCAGGGAATACTTCTTTTCCAGATGAAAGAATGGTGTATTTAAATTCAACAGGTTCTGATCGAAAGGTTTCGTCAATTATATATAATTGATCTTTAACCCTTTTTCTGCCTTCAATACAGAAATCTAGCAGTTCAAATATTTCTGCATCAGCCATTTCTTTATGAGGGTAAATTATCTTTGCCAATCCTGAGAACGATTTTCGTATTGCAGTCTTGTCCCTGGTGGTTAAAGAGCCGTCTAGAGCTATTTTTCCATCTAATATAGACGAGTAGTCAGATTTACGCATTACACGCAGCAATTCGGCTAAATAGTCTACTATGAATCCATATTCTGAAGAGAATACAGATGTTTTTAAGATACTTACTTCCCAACCGGGAATATACATATGCATACGATCTAAAAAAGCTCCCTTCAAGTAGCCTTCAGGAATCGACTCAAATAAATGAGAATTCTTAAGCATGTAAGGCACATTGTGCTTTGTATTACCTACGAATGCCATTGATGCAGTTGCCTGATATGTTTCTTTACCTCTGTTAAAACTTTGGTTGGCCATGTAATTCTGCATGATCTTCACCAAATCACCATCAGTGCGTTTTCCGCCCTTTTCTTGTTCAAATTCATCCAGAGCTACAACGTCCCAATAACCTACCAAGCCAATTTTGTTTCCAGTGTTGTTAACAAATAATCTAGCTTTAGATACATCTCCACCAGAGACAAGTACACCATGTGGTGACAGCTCCGAAAATATATGTGATTTCCCTGTCCCTTTGGGTCCGAGTTCAATGAAGTTATAGTTGTTCTCTGTATGTGGAATTAAACGTGATAACTGGATTAATTTATCTCTCTTATTAAAATACTCCGGATTCAATCCAATACTGTGCATTAACAAGTCTAACCATTCCTCAGTTGTAAATTCTTTTCGTAGTTCTATGTACTCTTCTAAGTTAACGCTGGCAATTTGTATGGGTTTAAGATCAACAATAATCCATCGCATTGAAATATCGTCTGCATGGGAATACCCTACGGTAAGGATACACCAAACACCGCCACCACTAAGTAGTTTTTGATTGTCCATCACCATTTTATCGGCAATGGGTACACCTCTCAATCCTAAACTGGCAAATTCAGCTTCATAGATATTCGCCTTATCGTTTAGAGATACGGTTACTTTATCAATAATCTTATGACTGCCACTATCCCTAATCTTTGCTTTCACAATTTCGGAATCTGAACGGTGAACATAATTATCGCGTATTACACTCTTCACTTTCTCAATACCGGTCTGTATTATTTCTTCATCGTCTATTGCGCAATACTGTCCTAAAAGGTATTCCAATACATACACAGGTACTGGGTTGCTCCCTTTAACTATTGAGGTTAGGTCTTTACGAACCACTTTCCCTTCAAAATGCTGAATTATCTTTTCTTTTAAACTCATGGTTAAAAATCTTGCCCTATGATGGATTTATTAATAACTAACTCTTCAATTAATGGATTAAGCATATCATCTTTATCAAACACCTTTAGTTTGAAAACACTTTCATTTGAAAACTCTGGCAACACTATCAGTTCTATATTAGTTACACGATCACTAGGTGCTTCAGACGTACTATTTAATAGCACATCAATTGAATTACTAACAAGTGTTGTTTCTTTATATAAAGCGACTATAATTGTTCTTTCTTTCTCTAAACGCGAGACTTCGTTTTCTTGAAGAATATTAAATTTCAAAATGTTAGAGACTATACGAGGTTTTCCTTTGTTTAATAAACTAGGGTTCACTTTTCTTGCAAATTCTACACGCTTTCTAGAACTAACGATTAACGGAACTATTAATTCCTGTAAACTAGCGCCACAGTGTACAAACTGGTGCCCTACACCAGATTTTCGGTATCTATTTACTGAAAATGGAATATGAACAAAAGCGTCTTCCTTAAAAGCTGTCGTTTGTTTTAGGGGTAGGGTGTAACCTAGTTCATTTTCATGAGCTTCCTTTGTAATGAAAAATCTATTATGAGATAATAACGTGTCGCTAGGTAAAGTCTCTAGCTCTTTATCTTCAATTTTTTTGTCACTATATAAGAAACCATGATCTGCAGTTATTAAAACGTTAGAAACATTGTAAGAACCATGTAGTAATTTAATAAATCGTTCAAGTTCTGAAATGGCAGTTCTTACTGCATCAAAAGATTTTCGTTCCGATGGTCGCTTATCGCCAATAGCATCTATAACATCATGATAAATGTAAACCAAGTCATTTTTAAACAATGCCCTATTCTCTTTTTGACTTGCATCTTTAACCGCCTCGAACTTTACAGCTTTGGCATTGTCTTTATAGGCTTGTAATATTTTGGTTCTATAATTACTTTCAGTTGAAATTCCGTCACTTAAAATATTACCTCCGTTGAATTCTTTTTCACCAGGTAATAGTTGAGCCATACCTACACTTGTTTTTGAAGGTATTGAGGCAAGCATGTGTCTTATTTCGGCTGTGTTTTTAGTGTCACCGTGCATTTTAGATAGCAATTCTGTGCCCACTTCATAACGTAATGCATCAGAAATAATGACCACTAACTTCTGTTCTACCTGTGCTACTTCCGTATCATAGAAATCGTATTGTTTAGGTGTCTGAATAGTAGAATACTTAAATTCCACTCTTGATAAACACTGTAGCCATTGTCTGTTTAATTGATCTACATGCTTATTGTAGGTGTCATTTAAATGATTTTTAAGTTGTTCTAAATTAATATTGTCTGGAACTTCTGCGGTATCCATTTCATCTATATACAAAATAGCACGCCTATAGTTGGTGTCTATTTTATAGTCTTGGTTGGTGTAGCTAGCAATATACTCTTCAGGAGTGTTTAAACTATATGTTGTAATATTTTTAATTGCTAATGTTGTTTTTAAAACTTGTCTTAAAAACCGAATTGTTTCTTTAGCCGCACCATATATCTCTTGTTGTAAATCTAATTTTTCTAATATATTTAGAGCAACTTCATCAGCAATTACAATTTTGTCTTGTAATAGTGTTAGAATTGCCCAGGTTAGGTTGTTAGGGTAATAGGCGTAGTCTTCTTCTATACCATATGCCGCAACTAATTGTTCTCCCTTAATGTCTTGTTGTATGGCTATTAATAGTTCTTGAAAACCGTTAGCTACTAAGGCATTATTTTCTACTACTTGCCAAAATTGATTAATTGCAGTTAACTGGCTAATATCAGAGATTTTTAAACTAGAATAGGCGTCTTTTTTAGATACGCGGCTATTTTGCATGGTGTAATTGTACAGCATACTTCTAGAAGCTTGTAAAAATTCATTGGCCGTTACATCAACTAGCTGATAACCTAAATGCTGTTTTACTTTATCAATTATTAAATCTTGTAGGTGTGTGCTTTTAATTTTTTGCTGAATACGTTTAAAATCTCCTTCGTTTTCTTCTTGGGCAAGTATGCATAACTTGGTAATTATAACTACCCAATTTTCTATATTTTTAAATTTTAAAAATGCTGATAATAACCCTTGTTGTAGTTCTTTTTCTTGAAAATTACCAGAACTTAATATTGGCTTTACTACGTCTTTTACACTTGCGTATTTTAATTCGCTCATGTACTTAGAAATCATGGTTTTTTGATGACGTTGTAAACCGAACTCTTCCATAAAAGCACCTACATTGTCTAACTGTAATTCTTTGTTAGCCAATAACAAGCCCATTAACGGAAAGTCATGATACATTTTTTGAGACGATGGTTGTGCTAGGGGAAGGTATAGTAATACTTTTTGATTCTGTAACTCATGCGTTAATTGATATTTAAGTATGAACGGATTATTCTCCCAAAACACTACATTAAAATCTTGTGATTCTATTTGTTGTACCTCTTGCAAGAATTCTTCAGCTGCATCAAATAAAAACAAGATTTTCAGTGATGGAAAATTAGCAAAGTATTGTTTGGTTTTTTCTACTATCATATGTTACTTAATCTTTGCCACAACAGTTTCAAACTTTTTATAATTTACGGTAACACCATCATCTAGATCAAAAGTGATTTGCTTGTCTGCCATATCTTTTAACTCGGTATCATACTCGTAACATTCTTGCAGGTTTTTACGCAATTGCTCTAACTTTTTAGCTTCTTGGGTGTTTAAACTAGCTTCGTTGCTTTCTAATAGGCTAATTTCTGAATCTATATTTTTTATATGCTCTAATAAATAATTAGCACGTATTTTTTCTACGGTAAAGGCATTCATTCTGTGCATATAGACTAATACTTGAAAAGCCCCTTTCTTAGAAGTAAACAACCAATAAATTGGTTTTTTCTTGTACATTTTACAATGGTATTTGTAAAAATCTTTCACCAAGAATTTCTCTAAATCTTTATTTAAACACTCTTGTATAAAGTTGATATTATCGGTACGTGTTTCTGTTCCCCAAATAACATCTAGTAAATTATAGATTTGTTGTAAGGCATCATCTGGGAAATTACAGGCAGTACCCATTAGAGGTAAAATAGCATCTTCATCAATTATAATGTTACCATCGTTGTAGGTGTAACTTTCTAAATCTTCTGCTGTTGGGTTTGGGTTCGCAATGTTTAAGCCTTTTTTATCTAAACGGTAACGCCCCATGAACAATCCAATGGCGTAACTTATAAACTGACTGATTACCTCAGATTGGTTAATTGGTAACTTAATTGCTTCTTGACCATTTGTTCTAAAATCTTCTTCTAAAGTTTCTACATCTTTTTTCGCCAATTCTTCTTGTAAAATGGTAATGTCCTTTAAAGCCACTTCTGGTGTTAACTCTTCTTGTAAACCGTAGATATCTATAAAAATGCGGTTGAGTTTTTCTTCATTTGCATGTAGTTGAAAGAAGTTTTCTGTAATGTGCTCTTGCCAAATTTGATAAGCTTGTTCAAAAGCATTAGATTTATTTAATAATGGGGATTGCTCAAAATCCCAAGAGGTTTCGCACGAATTCCTATATAGCCTAGTAATTTTAATGTTATGTGTGCATAATGAATTAACCTCGTTTCCTTTATCAAACAAAAATGGCAGTTTTTTAACGGCACCAATTGTATAGTGCTGTGTGGGCGAAAGAAACTTCATAAAATAGTTCACAACACTCGAATTAAGAAAACTTATTACATAAACTGAATCAATAGTATCAGAAAAAAAGCCTGGGCATACATCAGTAAAAATGGAGTTTTTTGATAGTATTCTAGAACTCAATCCATCTGAACTAACTTCTGACCAACAAACACCTTCACGGAAATAATAATCTTCGCTTTGCGGACGAGATCTTATTTTACCTTTTGCATCTTTGAAATTCTTTATTTGCTGCCCATTATTAGACCACCTGACGCATTTGCCACTTACTCCATACCATTTTGTAAATCCAACCCCTTTATTATATGGCACCCACATTGAACCTTTATTGCCGTTTAGTGCAATTTTTCCGGAACTAAGTTCAAACCAATTTCTTACAAAATTTTTGTCATCACCAGTTATCAGCCCTTGCCTTAATTCCCCATAGTGTTCCAAAACTTTTCCGGATTTAAATAAATCATAGAATTTATCATGAATCCAATAGGCAATTGGACTTCCTGGTATTTTAGTAAAATTGGTTTGAGGTATGTTTGAGTAATAAATCTTTAACCCATCATCAAAATGAATGAGTTTCGGTTTTTCTTTGGAGTATTGTAAAAACTTGAATTTAAAATCTTCATTACCGTTTGCCAAAAGAAATAGTTCATTTAAATGACCTTGGTAAAACTCCTGGAAAGTCCGTTCAACAAGTCTTAAGTAAGTGCCTTTCGAATCTTTTATTGGTAAATCATTTGTGATGACCGTAGATACTGAGCCAAAATCAGCTCCAAAAACACCCCTGCTTAAGTGTAATAAGGAATCAATATTTTGTTTATCAAGAATTAGGTGCCTTAACTTTTCAAACGAAGACAGAAACATCCATGAAGGAGGAACGATAAATCCATACTTCCCTCTTCGTTGGGTAAATTGCGGTAATACCTCAATAAATACTGTACAAAGATCTGATTTGGTAATAGGATAGGAGTCGTTGATATACTTCTTTAAATCCGCATTCATGCTCTTCTGACCCATATAAGGTGGGTTTGCCACTACAGAAGTATATTTTTTGGTTAGTAGCAATAGAACAGGAATGTAGTTTACAAGTTTTTGGTAAATAGCTTCAATATTAAAATCTCTAAACTCGGCAGTTTTTATTGTTGTAAACTGTACTTCAATATAGGTTCTTGCAGCTTCACTAAGTTCTAGTTTCATTACAGAGCCTAAATTTTTGGCTTGTTTCATCAAGCGCAAAGCGGTGTCTAGCTCTTCTAGATACACTTGTCCTTCTTCTCCTAAAAAATCTTTGATTTCTTGTAAGCTAAAATCCGCTGCCTCTGGCATTGCATACACATTTGGCAACCAATCTTTTTTCCAAATGGCAGGATATACTTTTGCTGCTTTTAGTAAAATAGCAAAGGTGGCGAGTTGCGCTGCTCTATCGTCTATGTCTAAGCCAATCAGGTTGTTCTTCAAAATAGATTGTACAGCTTCTTCTGCGGTGTAGTATTCTTCTAGGTACATTTTGTAGATAAGGTCAAAACCTTCTACCAAAATGTGTCCTGAGCCCGCTGCTGGGTCAATTAAAGTAAGTTCTTCTACATTGCTAATGATGGGTTTGGAAGTGCCGTCATTTTCATTTTCTACCAAATATTTCATTTGGCTTTTTAGTGGGCTATCCGGGTGTTTGTCTAACCAAATTTTACCAGCGGTATTTTCTACCATATATTTTACAATCCAATTGGGTGTAAAAATTTGTGTAGCTGCAGGAATGTCTTTGGCTTCTGCTTTTTTACCTTTTTTAAAGGACGCAAACACATCGTCTTTTTTCTCTGAAATATAAAATTGATACAACCAACCAATGAGTTCTACTTTTTGGTAGTCGTCATCACTAATGGCATCTGTGGTATTTAATAAATGTAGAAAACCATCGGTTTGCAACATGTTGTCTGGTAGTAACAACTCGGTATAATCGTCTATTTTACCAAAAACACGTTGTAAAGTTTTATGGCTGTGGCAATAGCCTTTTATTAATATGGCAAAGGCTTCTTGGTCTTTACTATAATCGGTTAGTATTTTTTGTAATCTATTTTTTTCTTCCGCAGTTAAAAAATCACTTTTACCTTGTCGTGCTTTTTGTAAAATTATTGGTGTGTGTTCTAAACCTTGTGCATCTTCTAATTGTGGCTCTTCATAGCCATTTTTTACTAAAATACGCAATGACATAATACGGTTAAACCACGTATAGGCAGCTTCTTCAACAACAACGTCAACTCCCTTGTTTCTAATGGCAATTTGTAAAGAGTTCCATAATTTAGGCACAGAAGGGTCATCAAAAACATCGCCTCTAAAACTATATCCACCAGATACTTTTTCGGGCTGTTCTAAGACATCACCTTTATCATTAAAACCCCAATACAAAAGTTTTTTAGCAACCCCTTGCATTAGTATATTACGAGACTCTTGTGCAAATGTTTTTGTATTCATAGGTTATTTTATGATGATGTTCTTTTGGTCTTTTAGTAATTGCAACATTTCTCTTCGTAATTTTAAAAGGTAAGCCTCTAGTTCTTGTTCTGTGGTAATGGTAGAAATACCTTTGGCTACGTAGTAGATAGAAGATTCAGCTACTTTGCTACCTTCAGCAACAGGCGTGGCTTTAATTATTTTTTCTAACTCGGTGGCTTTAAAGTTTCCTACTTCTAAATATTTATTTTTTAGACCAGATAATGAGGTTAAATCCTTTATACCATTAAGAGTATAATCTTTATCATATAAACCAATTGGAGATACCTTTCTTTTAGTAGCCTCTTCTTCTAATTCTGCAAAAACAGTTTCATACGCCTTAATTGTTTTCTCTTTAATTTCTGTGATTTTAGATGTAAAAGCATTTTCTAATTCTTCATGGGCTTTTACAACATGTCTAAACTCTTTACGGGGATCTTCAAGTGAGAAAAATGCATTAATTTTTTTTACTTTCTCTAGCTCCGGTATATTCAGCAATCTGAAATTATCTTTGTTCGTGTTTACAAAAGTTTTAATTTCATTATACTTAGATAGTCGGTTAGTAGCAAATTCTTCAATTGCTTTTACATTATCTACCAACTCTTTTAAAGGCTCTTGGTCTTCTGTAATAGCTCGGAATAATTTCTTTAGATCGGCAATACTATTTAATAGGTTGGTTTCCTTTTTAATTTTAGAAAAATAGTTGCCAAAGGCGTACGATTTATACTGAGACTCTAAATCTGAGAATAGATTTTCTTTTTTAGCTAGGTTGTTTTTTAAAGCATCGAACAATTTGTTTTGATCAGTTTGAATGTGCTCGCCGGATAATTCTTCGTTGAAGATGTTTTTGTATGCTGAAAGTACATTGTCTAAAGTTTCCTGGTCTATTTCTTCGCTAGCTACAATTTCACAAGAAGTCCGCTCTGCCGTAGAAACCGCTTTATTAATAAAATCTACACGATTATAGCGATCAATATTTTTATACTTGAATTCTCTTTTCTTCTTCTTTTCTAAACGAACCACAATATCTAGAACTGCCTCAGTACGCCAGCCAAAAGGCTCTTTTTCAAAATGGTTGACTAAATCATACACCGTAATTTGATTGTTGTTTTGGCTTATAAAGTCATTTACTAGTTGCTCTGCAGGTTCTAACGTGTCCATTAGAATTTGGTTGTCTGCGACAGACCTCTTTAGCTCTTGCTGTGTACGTGCATAACCGGTAGATAATTCATGATGCTTATAAATTCCTTTTAAATGAGCTTCTATAACATTTGCAAAACGATCAGCAGATGCCGTTCCATTTATATCACCAGATTCTATTATACTATTTTGCGACACGAACCTTGTATCCGTAAAATTGGATTTTAGGCTACTGACAATTTTATCCTTTAATTGATTGTTTCGAATTTTAAAATTCTCATTGGTGCGTGATCTATCACCAGTACCGCCCGTTGCATTGTTTAAGAAGTATTTGTTTGTTCTGCAGTACCAATCGAATTCCTTTTTAAGGGATTCATCGGCATTGAACCATTCGTTGACTGCAACAATAATTTCCTTTTTATTAACGTCTAATGCCTTTTGAGCTAAGGGTGTGTTGTCTAATAATAATACAGTGATATTAAAATCTCCATTTCTAAAAAATTCTTTACCCTCTACCGCATAAGCTATTTTAAAATCATTTTGACCATAACTTACTTTATTTGACAAGTTGATTAAAGGCCTAAACAAACTATCGAAAGTGGTGTAGCGATCGTCTAAAGCTAAGGTCTGATTTTTGATGATGTTTTGCACATCCATTTCATCTTCGTTGAAGAAAAAATAACTTCCTTTGTCTTCTCTTATAATACTTTCCTCGGATAAACGATTTAGTACATTAGAAATCTCTTTTTGAAGTTCTTTCTTATTCTGATCAAGCGAATCCATCAACAGAACTCCTAAATTTTCTATGTTAGAAGGAAATGTTTGCCGTTGACTTTCTAACAAATTAGAAATCATGAACAATACCTTTACAACACGCTGAGCAAAAGGATTTTTCTGTACATATGGAAGCTCTAACCCATTTTGAATGGCTTTGTACCCTCTATTGGTTAAGTTGGTTTCTAATGACTTGTTGTAAAAAGCATCGAAAGGCATAAACCCGCCCACTTCATCATTTGCATGTTCTTTAGCTGTGTAATGCGTGATCCCTAAAATTGAACGCTCATTATCCTTTACTTGCTTAATTACAAATTGCAGTTGTTGAAAAGCCTCAAAAACATGTGCTATTAGCTTAAATTGATAAGGCACGAATGGATAACCAATGATAAACTCATCTTCAGTTTTATACCCCTTATATAAATCGTGATTAATTTTAAACTGGTTATCTATATAGTCTTTTTTATCATGGTACAAGTTTGTTAAATATTCTGTACCAGTACTATTTTTATCTAAAACCCTACGCTGTGTAATGTATGAGGCATCATTACTTTGTAGAGAGATACGAGTATCAAAACGCCCAAGAATTTTTCCAAATTCATCTTGCACATCGGTAACGCCATCAGTACCAATAGATACTTCATCCAAGGTTTGTTGTGCTGTACAAGCAATCCAGACTTGGTTATTACAGTCGTTACTAACACGTTCAATGATGTTTTGAAAGTTTAGTAAAATCTCTTTGTTCGTTCCTACATATTGAGATATTTCATCTACCAAAAATAACATCCGGTAACTTTCATCTTTCTCTTTTAAGAACTCCTGCAATTCAGGAATTAAAGTGGCACTAATACCTACTTTATAATTCTCGGGATTGGATAATTTAGAGTGTAGTGAAACTTTGTCTAATTCGGGAATAAATTGTTTTGCAATTTCTAGAATATCGTCCAATTGAAATGCTGCAGCATCGGAAGCATCAGTAGACCAATTAAAACCGGTTTCTTCCTCAACTTTTACCTTAAAATCTTCAAAAACTCCTTTTCTATCCAACTGTTTTTCCAGAAGAACAGCTAGTGGAATATCATTAGAGTTATAACCTCTAAATTTATTGAACATATTTAGAAAAATACGAGTCAATCGCTCTTGGCTACCATCATCAGTTTCATCTTCAACATTGAACATGATATTGTCAGAATCAGAACCCTGTGCTTTTTTCTTTAAAAGTCTTAAGTTACTTACCGTAATTTCTTGATTGCTGCCAGAATCCATTGCATCATACTCATCTTTTACAGCTTTTTCAAAAGCTGTAAAAGCAACTTCGGCAGTATCAGCATCTAATAAATAGTGGACATATTTAATAAAGTGAGATTTACCAGAGCCATAGTAACCATTAATCCAAATTCCAGATTTCCCAGATTTTTTGTTTAAAACAGTGTCTACAATTAGGTATAATTTTTCAATCAACTCTTTTGTAAAAACATACTCTTTAATTTCTGCCTCAATTGTTGTTTTGTCTTTGTTGCTAACTACAACGGCTGGATTAATATCCCTATCAATTTTTCTTGCGTATATATCTTTTAACAGCATTCGTTTTATTGGTTGATTAGTTTAATAGCTCTATATAAATTTTCGTCTTTTAGTAATCCAAAAAGGGAGTAATACTCTTTTGCTTCACCTGGATAAAACATGATTAGTTTATACCCCTTTACATATTTCTCGAAATTGTTGAAAAAGCGACTTGCCCTGATGTGTGGAAAGGCATTACCGAATCCTTTTATAAATACATAAGACCTTTGAAAAGTGTCTTCAATTTTTAAATGCGCCTGTATTTTGCCATTTAAAAAATCTAAAAACCGAGGGTCATAGGCGTCTTTTGATAAGGACTTATTAACGGCTTCTGGTTTTTTTTGCTCATGCATATTGTAAAAAGCGAACTTGTTTGATTTCGCGATTTTCTCTTGTTTTAGATAGGCTATGAATTCTTCATAAATATCTAGAATAATAACATCTAAATAATTAGTAGGTCTATGCAATCTGTTTTTAATGTCTAATATTTCAGCATCTATCTGATATTCCTGTTCTGCATCATACATGTACATGTAAGCCGGAAAGAATAAATTCCCCGTTTCATGGTCCTTAAAGTCATCATTTGCTAGATGGGTATATAATTCTGGTATGGTCATTCTAATAGGAGTTTATAAAAGCGGCATCAAGGAACCAAGTTTCATTAATTTCTTTAAAGTATTCCACAAATCCAGGATTAATATGTTGTGGTCTAAAAAGCTTAGTACCATCATATAGACCAGCATCTTTTAATGCTTTTCTGATTTGCGTGTTAAGCTTATAGAGGGTAATATCTGCCCAATTGGAAAAATCTTCATTTGAGGAAGACAATTCATCGAAACGCATCTGTACATCGTAATCACTTAAATTACTCCCAAGCTTGAATCCTTTAATTACAACTTCGTGATGAACATCAAAAACTAAGGGGTAGGTTATTAAACACAAATAATACAATCCCAAGCGTTTCTCAGGCTCATTCCAATTTTTAAAGTGATTCCAAAATTTTTTGGGAGCTTTAGCGTATCTCCTCTTAATTTCAGCAATGATTCGTTTTCTTGAAGCCTCTACAGCAATACCAATAAAATTGTTGTTTTCAGTTTCCGTTGTGATTAATTCATTAAAATTTTCACTTTCAAGCATACTGGATATAGCGATAAACTCATTATACAGAATACCGCCAGCAGTAAAATTAGCATCAAATTTAATTTGCTTATTTGTCATTAGTTTTTTTAAATCCCTTTTAATGTTTTCATTTCATTTTTATTCAAAAAGGCATTACATACCCTAATTTCAAAAAGAATTCCTTTTCTAATATCTAACAAGATTCCAAAGTCCTTAATAAAATGAATTTGATTCATAGGTGTTGGTGCATTAGAGTGCTTATAAACAAACTCATAAATCTTAACATTTCTACCTATTTCACATGCAATACATCGGCTAGGTGATGTCATCACTTCGCCCACTACAATTGATTTCTGACCTTCTTTTTTCCAATTATTCAATATAGGTTCTATGGCTTCTAAAAAGTCAACAGAATCTTGAAAATCAGCAATCTGATATTTATCTAGAACCAGTTTTATTTTATTGTAATCCAAAGTTTTTAAGGCAATATCTATTTCTTCTTGAAATAGCCCTGTTAATGTAGGGGTGAACATATCACTAATACTCTTAGACTTTAACTGCTGCTTTTGCATATTATTTAATTTTTAAGATTGTTTAACAAATATAATTGCAACACGTGCAGTCTTTGTGCACTAATCATAAAGAGCAATATTATTAAGTAATCTTTGTTTTATTGAATCTCGAAAATATTTAGGAGAGACAACAAGTATTTCTTCACCAAATGATAGAATAAGTTTTTCCAGTTCAAAGTTCGGAATTACCTCTAAAGTCATGTAAACAAAGTTCTCGTTTTCGAGTTTTTTCTTCTGGGAACCATGAAGAGGTTTGGTTTCTATGTAGGGCCATAATTTTTTGGTGATTTTAAGTTCTATAATTTCCGGTTGACCTTCGTTTAAAGTAACTCCTATAACATCATCAAAATAATCATCAAAATCTATTTCTGTTTCTTGAAATGGTTGATTAGATTCTTTAATAGAAATTATTCTGTCTAAAGGGTAATTACTAAGATTTTCATAATCTGGGTTACGACCAAAAAGAAACCACCTTGAGTTAAATTGTTTTAAATGATATGGATAAAAGGTTGTGGTAAATTGATCTTTTGCAAACGGTTGGTATGTAATCTCTAATGTTTTATTGTAACTAACGGCATTGAAAATAGAATCTAAAAATTCTAGGCCTTTTAAAAACGGATTATTTTCAAAAGACATGATATGATTTTCTTTATCTTTTAAAAGAAAGGTCTGGTCTAGTTTAGGTAGCAATTCGTTTACCCACTCAAATTGAGGCATACCCTTAAAGCGGGTTAAAACCATCATAGCGGACTTTATTTGTTCTGCTTCTAATTCATTTATGGGATTATTGGTGATAGAAAAAGAGGTGTCTATATATTTATAAAAAGTTCTTCTTCCTTCTTTTGTCTTTTCCAATTCTATTGAATAACCCTGATTAGACTCCATAAATCTAATATCTTCATAAAGTTGTCTTTTTTTTATTCCAGCGGCATTGGGGTTATATTCGAAAAGAGCATCGTTACAAATTTCCAATAAAGCATTTATATCGTAACGACGACCAGGGTTGGCAAAGCACCTGTCCAGTGTTTGGTATCTAATAAGGGCATTTTTATTTATAGGCACAATAGCTATTTTAAACTAAATTAAAAAATATGTGCAGAATACCCGCACATATAAGTTTATGTTTTTAAAATAAATTTTTAGAGTTAAATGATTATATGAAATCATATGGTTTAAGAAACAACGACTTCATGCAATGTATTTGATCCTGATTGATTTTTTTTACGGTTTTCCGTAAGTGCTCTTTAATTTTATTGATTAGAGAGACTTCAAATGAATGTTTTGGTTTTGAATTGTGAAGTTATTTGTGCAGATAAGTTGCACAGGTTTGAATTAATATTGCAAAAATTGAATATAGATACATATAGTAGGTGAATTTAGTAAAGAATTGGACAATGATACCCTAGATAGTATATGGCTGGCAATTATGAAGGTGGAAGTAGGTGAATTGAATATACTTTTAGATTATACAGTAAATTATGAAGATATAGGTAAAGTTAACTTTGTTAGGAAACTAGAAGTCAATTTTGAGAAATACAATCTCTTATGCGGTAATGAATTTTATATTGCCTTGAATCAGTGTTTTTGTTGCTACTGAAATAACCTAATTTGTAAATTTAGCGGTAATAAATCAAAACAAAGTTTTGGACTTTTTTTTGAAATTAAACAGAATCTTATTACAGATATTTACCATTGTAATTTTTGTAGAAAAATTGATTTCTTTAATCCATTATAGCAGATTATATTTATCAATGCAAATAGAGTGCACAGTAAGTTATAATATTTGTGCAGTTCTTTGAAACAACCGAAATTAAAATATTGATCAGCCTATTCTTCGGAATAGGCATATCTGCTGTATTCGGCAGATAGTTGTAGCTTGCTACAACAAAATGTTTAAGTGTTATTTGTAGAATTCTATAGGTAACTAATTTGAATATTATTTTATAATTTATTTTAATTTTTATGAATTGTAACAATAATACATAAAGAAAGAATATAAGATTTCGGTTGGTTTTCAAAGCATCATCTACTATGAAAATAAACCACACTCAGAAGGAAGTTGTTATTAAGCTATTCAAGAAAATGAATAGCAAAACTGATTTTTTAAATTTGTTAAATCACACCAAGACTTTAATTTATGGAGATAAGGCTTTTTCATTTTCAGAAAAGCAGCTTAATTATTACATTAACATAGATAGGGTAGGAAGGGACAGAAAAAAAGAAACCTATAAGTCTTTTGAAATAAAGAAGAAATCTGGCAAGACCAGGACAATTCATGCTCCTGTGAAGGGTCTGAAAGAGTTTCAAACATGTTTAAATATTATTCTTTCCTCGATTTATACACCACACAGTTCTGCTTATGGTTTTGTAGAAGGAAAATCAATAGTAGACAACGCTAAAAATCACGTACACAAGAATTTCGTCTTTAATATAGATTTAAAAGATTTTTTTCCAAGTGTAGATGCTAAAAGGGTTTGGGGTAGGCTACAGATTCAACCATTTAATCTTGGTAATAGTAAAGAGCGAAAACAAATTGCTAATATGATAAAGGCAATTTGCTGCGCACCGATGTCAGTGGAAAGAAAGAAAGACAACAAATGGTCAAATGTTATAGAATCTGTATTGCCACAAGGTGCACCAACATCTCCTATTCTTACCAATGCTATATGTGAGAGATTAGATATAAGGTTAACTGGTTTGTCTAGAAGGTTTGGGCTAGTATACTCTAGATATGCTGATGATATTACTTTTAGTAGTATGCATAATACGTATTGTGATGAAAATGGAATTAAAGAATCAATTTATTCAAAGGATAGTTCTTTTGACCGGGAATTAAGGAGAATAATAAGCTCTCAGAATTTTCATATAAATGAAGCTAAAGTTCGTCTACAGAAATTAGGCTATAAGCAAGAGGTAACGGGCTTAGTTGTAAATGAAAAAGTGAATATTCCAAGGCATTATGTTAAGGAGCTTAGGCAATGGATTTACTTTTGGGAATCAAAAGGCTACTACAATGCCTACGATTTATTTTTAAAAAGTTATGTAAAAAACAAAGGAGTAATCAATAATTCGAAGCCAAATATGCAACTTGTAATTGACGGAAAGCTGTTATATTTAAGAATGGTTAAAGGTGAAGATAGCTCTGTATATTTAAAGCTTAAGGAGCGCTTTGACGAGTTGGTTAAAAAACAAGATATAGTTAATGAGTTAATGAACACTCATGTATCGGTTTTAGATATAGCACCGGTGAAATATAATATGCGTAGTACTAAGGAAAAAAGTACTGTTCATAATAAAACTAAAGATTTCAATTCTATAATTGAAATTATTTTAAATGATGGATTGGAAAAAGGGATGAACATTTATACATCTAAGAAATGAGTCAAGTTAATAAGGCGTCACTGGAAAAATTACTGTTGTTTATCTCTGAGATATGTGATGATGATGCTAATTTATGGTTTCGAGATCAATTAGCATTAAAAATAAACAAGCCAAACGTCAGCGAAAAGAATATTGACAGTATTTATGAATACTGCATTAAAGAAATAATTAAAGACCAAGCTAAAAAGTTTTATACAGATTTAAAACTAACAGAAATAAAACCAAAATTAATAGAAGATTTTGTTCGAATGGAACAATTTAAAAGAGAAGATAATTTTGAAGATTTTTGTCTGGCTATGTTTCAGCAAACTGAAAATATTGTCAATTACCTGTTTGATTCTAGGGCTTTGATAAAAAAAACTAAAAATCATTCAAGCGATTATTTGATATCAAGATTGAATACTGCTACTAAAGAATTTAAGCGTGATACACGAGGAATTACAGTTGGCAATTTTTTGTTTAATAAATATACAGATGACCCTATTGATTTAGATAGTGTAAAATGGTATTATAATAATAAACTTCGAGCGGTTCTTTATTTCATATATTTTAACGAGATTATTGAATATAGCACTAAAACTTTTGAAAACTTAAACTATAAGGCTAGCGAGCTATATCAAATGCGTAATAAGAACCATAGAGGAACTAAAGTCTCTGATTATCAGGGTAAAATGTACGCTGAAATAGTGACCAATCATAATAAGTATTATTTTAAATTTTTGGGGTTTTTAGAGGTTTTCGTATCTGGATTGAACAAAAATCTCTAATAATATTTATCTGTGCAGATATAATGCACACTTGTGAATCATATTTGTATTGTTGAATAATTTAAACGATACATTATGAAGAATGCTATTACAATTTTAGATCATTTACAATTTGATTGTCCAACTTCTGAGCAGAAGGAAGCCTTATTAGGTATGTCTGATTTTGTTAAAAAAGATAATAGCGATGACTTCTTTATTTTGTGTGGAGCTGCAGGTACAGGTAAAACATCGATTACCACAGCCTTAATAGGGTATTTAAACTCAAAATCTATTGCTTATAATATTGCAGCACCAACTGGTAGAGCTGCTAGAATTTTAGGTAGAAAATCTAAAACCGTAAACAGTACCATACACTCCTTAATCTACAATGTAAATTCTAACGCTAAGACAGGTGAAGTAGAATTTCAGTTAAAAACCAATGACATTAAGGACTTCAACATTTTTATTATTGACGAAGCGTCTATGATACCATCAAAAATTCACAATGAAACAAACAATTTATTTATCTCTAAAAACTCACTTTTAGCTGATTTAGTAAAATTTGTAAAAAGTGGGAATAGTAATAATAAGATAATTTTTCTTGGGGATAATAATCAGCTGCCTCCTGTAAATGAAAAGGAATCTTTGGCGTTGTCAAGGGAGTATCTAACCCAGACTTTTAAACTTAATGGTACAGCCAAATTACTTACGGAAGTCAAGCGACAAGAAGATGGTAGTTATGTTCTTAAAAATGCAAATGCATTAAGATTAGGAATAGAACAAAAACAAAAGTCCGTCCACCTAAGTGGCATACCTAAAATATCTCTAGAAGACGCTTCGAGAAGTTATGTATTAGGGTATTTAGCAAATGGTCAAGACTCCATTATTTCTATAGGAACAACACATAATATGAACAAAATGTTCAATGGGAAGGTGAGGTCAAAAATTTATGGTAATAATGCTAAATTGATAGAAATGGATGATTTGTTGCTGTTAACACAAACCTGGAAGAGAAATGGTTACCAGTTATATAGTGGAGATCATGTAACGGTCAAGGAAGTTAACTTAAACAATATTGAATATGTTGCGGGTTTGACTTTTGCCGCAATAAAGCTAGTCTCTAAAAATTTAAAAGGTGAAGAGGAAATAATCGATGATTATATATTATTAGAAACTATATCTAACCCAGGAGGGTTGACATTGAAACAGGAGAACCATTTACGACATGAGCGTTTTAAAAGGAATAAGGTTTATCGTGAAAGTTTGAAACCTTGGGATGATAAATACATAGGGGCAATACGAGCTACTTATGGTCACTCAATAACCTGCAATAAAGCCCAAGGAGGTGAATGGGACGATGTATTGGTAAACGGCTTTTACATGCCGTCTTTAAAATATCAATACACGGCTATAACTAGAGCGATAAATGGGGTTAAGTTTTATTGACGAAACATTTATTTATTAGATATTCGTTTTTGACCGAAGGCCTAAAAGATTGCCTACTTTTTCTTTTCACTAAAAACATGCTTCATCAAGTATGCCTCCATTTCCTCATCGGTTGGAATTTTATTTTTAAACTTATTTTTTTTAACAATATCCTTATCAGTTGATAGAGGAACTAATTGTTCTAATAAAAGTTCAATACGTTCTAAGCGTTGATTTATAATTTCGAAAGGGTTATCCATTGCTGTGTATTAAGAATTGATATTATTAAGAAAGTGAAGATGGTGGAAATTATTTCTTTCTATTAAAAACAGTCTTTAATAATAGGCATCGTATTTCGTCCTCGGTTAAAAAATTGTTTTGAGGCTTTCTTTTTTTAGGGATGATTTTTTTTTCCGGTTCAGTAACCAACTTTTCTATCAGTAGTTCTATTCTTTCTAATCTTTTTTCTATAGACTTTAAAGTGTTTTCCATAATATGTATTTTTTATAAGTTATCTGGTTTTCATCTTCAACAAAAGTTTAAGCTGGTTAATATCTTTTTGCAGAGCTAAGATGTCTTCTTTTGTTGCCGGAACAGTATTGGGTGCGAACACTTTTTTAAGACCATAAGATAAGCTGTCTGCAGCAATATTTCCTAGGGCGGAGTTGGCTACAGAATTAAAGGTAATACCATCGTTGTTGCCTTTCTTAATTGGGGTAATTAACGCTGTTTTATTTTGTTCTACTAAAGAATTATCCTTTACCTCTAAATCAGTTAATTCACTTTTTTGGTAATGACCAGAGACATATTTGTACTGATTTCTTTTATAGCTTGCCATTGTTTTACAACTAGGGCAGCAGTAGATATGGTTCTTTCTTCTGGGGTTGAATAATTCACTACAGTGCTTGCAAAATCTGTCCATATGGCTTTATTTGGGTAGTTAAAAGGTTAAAATGGGTGTAATTTGATCTTTTTATCTCCTTAGGCTCTTACCCGTAAACTCCACTAAATTGAACATTTCAAAAATCCGGTCATAGAATCTATTGCCGTATTTTTCATTTAATAAGTTTAAAGTTTCATCAAGATCACCCTTGCAACCCTCTTTGTAATTTAGAATTCCATGGGTTATTTTTCCACGAGCATAGCGTTGTTCTAAAACCTCTCTAATGATATTTATATGACCAAAGTTATTGGCAATTCTTTCTGCAGTTATGTCGTCAAACAATATTATTCCAGCGTTCATATTTCGATAGAATTCAGCCTTATCATTTGGTAAAGAGCAAATCTCGTATTTCTGTACTACGTCACTAACGCTATAGAATTTGAAACCTCTGTGCCCAAATGACAACAATGCTTGTTCCATGGCTAACATAATTTGTGTTTTTCCTATACCGTAGCCACCAATTATTAATAACCCTTTTTTAAAACTAGGAACTGACAACTCTGGTCTCAGACATGGATTTGAGAAAAACTGTTCATCTCGCAGAAAATATTGAAATACTATGCTAACATTTTTTCTAGAGTCATCATTAAGTTCAAAGTCGGTGTTGGTTGAAAGTTTAAAGAAATGCTTAAATCGCTTCCATAATTCCTTTTTCACCAATTCTGGATGTTTTAAAACTGACTCACTTAAAGGTTTAAATGTGTTGAATGCAGGTTTTATTAAATCGCCAATTATTGTGCTATTGTTATTTGTCATTGTATTATCTATTATGTGATGGAACAAAATCTGATTTACTTTTTTTTGTGTCCCAGTTTTCCTCTTTATTTTTCCAACTTTTTAATCTATTCTCTATTTCAAAATATTTTGAATCTTCCCATTTCATCTTAAAAGTTGCTTGGTTAGTCTCTGAATAATAATTGAAAAAATCATTTAAAATTTTATTTGAATATTGAGAGTGTTTGAAAACATGGTTTTTAAAATTTTGTTTACGCCTCTCTATTGTTTCTTTATTTTTTTCTTTAATATTCTTTCCTTCTTTAGTTGTTGTTATTTGTTTGTTATCGGTTTGTGTTTTGTTTGTTACTAGAGTGTTGTTTTGTTTGTTAGCTGATGTATTACTTCCTTGCATTTTTTCATATTCTACTACGGTTATCAACGTAAATTTGGTTGTTGTTTTGATTGTTATGTAGCCACTAGTTTTTAATTTTTTTATACCCGTTCTAATCTGCTGTGTTGAGAGTAATAGGTCATGTGCTAAATGATTAATTGAAGTTATTAATTGACCTCTTAGAACTAAAGTCCCCTGCCATTTCTTTGTGGTGTAATTTGCCCGTAGTAGTAGGTGTATATAAAGTCTAGAAACAATAGGGTCTTGGTACCACTCCCAATCTAGAATACTTCGATTTAATTTAACAAAGCTTTCCATTTTACTCTTGCTTTATTAATTTGTTGAAGATGTCACTCTTTTTATAATAGACACGATTACCTAAGCGGTAAGAAGGTAAAATTCCATTCTTTCTCCATGTCCATAAACTTTGCTTGCTACATTTTAGAAACTTCAATGTTTCGTCAACGGTCAATAATTTTTCCTCTTCTTTAACCGCATCATCTTTTTGGTTGAAGTAAGGAATTATTGCTTTAACAACTCCTGAAATTATTTCATTAGTTTGAGGCTCTGTTATAAATTGAAATATTTTTGTTGGCTTTGAATCCATGTGACACTATTTTATAATAAACTGTCCACAAAGATTATTTTTCTAACCCTAAAATCACTTGCCAGAACTTGCCGGCAACTACCCTATTACACCTGAGTTTGGGATGAGTAATCCATTATTGTCAAAGCTCTCACGAAGTTTAACACCATCCATATCATCAAAAGACAAGTACTTTCTTAAATTTCTTTCTGATAAATTTTCCTCTGATGAGAATGAGTTGATTATCTGTTTAGCCAATTGTGTTTTGTTAATTTCATTATTGTTCCCTAATGGGGGTTTAATGTAGCCTTGATCAACTAAAGTCTGAATTATAAGAGCTAAGTGAGCAGACTTACCAATCCAATTAAGTTTGTTGAAATTATAATCAGAAGAGTTTTGATTAAGTTGGTTAATTAAAGCAGAAAGAATGATTTTTCGCTGTTTTAAACCTTCTTCTAATTTATTTATTGCTACATGATTATATAATATTCGAAAATCAAACTGTTTGTTTTTAATTTTTCCTTTTGTTTCTACAAAGCCATGGTCAAGGGTTTTTTCATCTCTGTATTCAAGGGCTCTACCATTTATTATGGCATTGGAAATAATTTTATCAATATCTGGAAGAATTTTATATTCTGTAACCGTTATTAATTTCTCGGAGTTCTTGTTATTTTCAAAGTGGAATTTGAAAAATTCCTCTAGTTCCATAATATCAATTTCAATAAGACAGGTTCGAAGGAAATAATTATAATATAGTTCTTTGTCTAATTTTGGTCCAAAAAAGGAGTAGTTTTTAAGTAGATAAGGATTCGCTGGTTCATTTGATTTTTGTCTTTCGTTAAAAGGCATTTCATCTATGGCAAATATGTCGTTGTACATGTATTTTAGTATGAAGATTTATTAGTTCAATTTGAAGAATGCAGAGTCGGCTATTTTAACGGCTCTTTCTTGAGGTGTTACCTTTATGTATTTATAAAATTCTTTTTCAGTAGTATGACCACTAATTGCCATAATATCTATTACAGGCATTTTACTCAAGTAAGCATTTGTACAAAAAGACCTACGAGCTGTATGGGTACCTAAAAAGGTGTGTTTTTCTTGAGTTTCAGTTTTCTTTATACCTCCCTTGGTTTTAATTGAGGTTACATTTTCATTTATCTTAGCTTTTGCAGCCACTTTTCTGATGTACTCATTTAATTGCAATTCGGGCATTTTAGTCGGTGCTTCTCCATTATATCTTTTTGCAAATATGGTTTTCAAATTTGGATGGACTGGAATGTAAATGGTTTTTGAAGTTTTCTTTTGGGTTATTTCAAAAACTTCCCTTCCCTCAAAAAGTCTTATGTCCTTTTTACCAAGACCATTAAAGTCAGAAACACGTTGACCGGTATAGTACCCGATTAAGAATAAATCTCTAGCCTGCTCCCATGGCTTGTTTTTTGAAAGGTCAAGGTTTTCTATTTTGTTAATCTCATCTGCTGTTAGGTAAATTGCTGTAGTATTTTCAGAGACTCTTCTAAATTCTCTATGCTTATAGGCTAAATTAGTATTAATACCGTCTTCGGTAGCTCTGTTCATTAGGGCAATGATATTTTTGATATGCTTCCCTATGGTATTTAAGGACATATTCTTCTCCTCTAAGTAATTAACGAATGAATAATAAAATTCTAGGTCTATAGTTTTGAATTCTACCTTGCGCCCATAGGCTTTAGAATACTCTCTAATCTTTTTTATAGTTTGCTTATATGCTCTTATCGTTATCAAACTGAGACTACCGGTGGAGGTTAGCCCAAGTTGTTTCATCTTTCGTTCTACAAATTGATCCCCAAATTCAAGAAACTCAATTGTTTTTGATGATTCACTAGTATCTTTCTTATTAATAATATTGTAGAATAGCTCCTTTAAAACATCTCTGTCGTATTTATCATCTTTACCCTGTAGCTTTGTAATCCCTTTAAGAAATGAAGATTCAATTTCTGATAAGTTGGAATTTACTATTTCTCTATTCGCAATATGAGAAACAGACCTTATCTTTTGTTTGTTGGGATCCCAGTATTTTGGTAAGGTTTTGAAGCCAGTAGAAAATTTAAGGCGGTTAGCTCTTCCATAACTATAGCTAAATAGAATTGATGTTTCTTTTAAGGAAGTTGGATTTTTTAATAAAAATCTTACTGTGCCTGATGTGGTATTTATATTTTTATCCATTCAAAATCATTTAAAAAGGGGACAACATTGGGGACAACATAAGCTTTAATAGTTGTTATTTCAAATATAGCTATTTTATCAACAACAACCTTTTAGGTCAATAGATAAAGGGAGTTGTGGTAATTTTAAATAACATGAGGTAACATAGGTTAAAGTAAAAAACGACCAGGTGGGACCACATTTAAAACTCCATTAAATCATATGATTTAATGGAGTTTTTTTATTTTAGGTATTTCAAACACGTATATTCTGCAAAGTAAAGCACTCAATAAATTCTATATCGGGGCATGTCATGAAGATTTACAAAAACGTATTGAAAACCATAATGCAGGTATATAAGGAGGAAAAATTTTACTTTGAATGCCAATGATTGGTTTTTGTAAAAACTTCACCTATTAATTTGATGCA
>Ga0114955_1000180_pt1 | contig 38776 bp, 40 predicted proteins | sample Porto_5metaG_FD_87302 | JGI IMG/M metagenome (GOLD analysis project Ga0114955, IMG submission 87302) | Marine algal microbial communities from Porto, Portugal - Porto_5 metaG | ecosystem: Host-associated > Algae > Red algae > Unclassified | place: Portugal: Porto | collected 2015-02-02 | reverse complement strand
GATCAAACTCTCCATAAAAAATTATGATGTTTGATTAGCTCATAAAAACTAAATTAATTGTTGTAACTTTCGTTACATTATTGGAATTAACGTTGACATATTGTCATTCAGTTTTCAATGTTCGTTTTTTTCACTTACAATATCTTATTATATCGTGTCCGTTTTGTTAAGTCAAGAATAAATTTAATTTCTTTTTTTAAAATTAAATTGTTGTTTAATAACTCAACAAGAACTATAATATAATGTTTAAGTTGAAAGTTCAATAGTCAAAATTACACTTTGTTAATATTTCATTTAAAAAGTTAATAAAACCTTTCAAATAACTTAACATCATTTTGACGACTTTTATATAGTATCAATTAATTTGTTTATCGTCAACGAATTTCATACACCATTTTGGTTTAAATTTACCACTATAGTAACTATTAATTGTTTGAGTGCACAATAATCTCATATATTCTCTATTTTAATATACAGTATATTAATCTAACTAATCTTTTGTAATTCTCCCTACATTCTAGTTTGTTTATTTAACATTAACGATTTCTCTTTTATTTTAATCTGTCTTTCCTAATAAGCGTCTAAAATATAAATCTAATTGTCACATCATAATTTCGTAATTAATCAGTGCTCATGTTATACAGATTGTTGAAGTAAATAAAAACCATGTCTATTCTTATTTAGAATAAACATGGTTTTATTTAAAACTATTATTTGTGTAAGAATATAATGTATAAGTAAACAACTTATTATTCTTTTTCCTTACAATCTTTACAGATCCCATAAATTTCCATACGATGATGTGTTACGTCGAACTCTGTTACGTGCTGTGCTAGTTGTTCTACCTCATCTAATTGAGGATAATGAAAATCAACAATCTTTCCACACTTTTCACAAATAATGTGGTAGTGATTATGAGTATTGAAATCAAAGCGACTTGATGAATCACCATATGTGAGTTCTTTAACTAAGCCAATGTCTTTAAATACTCTTAAATTGTTGTAGATAGTCGCAACACTTATATTAGGAAAATCTGGTGAAAGTGCTTGATATATTTCGTCGGCACTTGGATGTGTTTTTGAAGAAATCATAAATTTAATAATTGCTTGTCTTTGAGGAGTAATACGGATTCCCGCTTTTCTCAATGATGTAATTGATTCTTCAAGCTCATGTTCTATAGATTCTAATTCCGCACTCATTTTTTCACCATCTTTCTAGTTAATAATTATTATTACTTAATATTAATATAACTGTTGCGAATTAAAATTGTCAATATAACTGCAGTATTTTAATTAATATCCCTTATTTAAATCAACTATATTCTCAATTAAATCTTTGTTATTGAGAAAATGTTTCAAGTTATTCACAAATATATCCGTTACTTCTTTATTTATATTATTATCATTACCAGTAATGTGTGCTGTTATTGTTACATTATCTAATTCATATAATGGATTGTTTTCATCTAATGGTTCATTTTCAAATACATCTAAATAAGCATGTCTAATTAAGTTTTCTTTCAATACTTTTAGAATTGTAGTTTCTTTAACTATAGTACCTCGTCCAACATTAATAAAAAGTGCATCGTTACTCATTTGTTTAAAGTGATCATATTGTAATAAATGAATTGTTTCATTTGTTTCAGGTAAAGCATTGATAATAATATCAACTTCTCCAATAACTTCATTCAATTTTTCTATTTTATATACTTCATCGAACCACTCTTTATCTTTTCCGGAGTTACTCAAACCAATTACCTGCATATCAAATGCTTTGGCTAACTTTGCAGCACGACTTGCAATCGCACCAGTACCTAAAAATAATACTTTGTCCCCACTTAATCGTCTTCCTACCATTTTAGAATCATACACTTTATTTTGTTGGTTAATAAATGATGTTCTCATTTTTTTATAATCATCTAATATGAACGCTAAGATAAATTCAGAAAGTTGTTTTGCTTGTACTCCCCTACTATTAGTTAGTTTAATATTATGATTTTTCAAATAATCTAATGGTAATGAATTAACACCTGTCGCATACCATGCGATCCATTTAAGATTTGGGCAATCTTTTAAAAATGATTCATCTAATTCACCATCATAACCTATTAATATATCTAAAGATTGTCTGTCTTCAAATGGTATATTTTTAGCTTTTTTAATAAACTTAAAATCTACTTGTGGGAATTTCTCTACTAACTCATCTTCTAATTCGCCTAATCTAAACAGACTTACAACCTTCATAGATTATCACTCCAATATATTTTTTAACTCATCAATCTGTGTTTTAATCTTAACTTTCTCGATAACATCTTTTATAATTCCTTTTTCATCTATAACAAATGTTGTACGAACTATTCCCATACTTTCTTTACCAAATGATTTTTTCAGTTGATAAACCCCAGTCTCTTTAGAAAGTAAGAAATCTTCATCTACTAATAAATCAAAGTTTAACTGATGTTTTTCTATGAAATTTTGATGTTTTTTCTTAGAATCTCCACTAACACCATAAATATTCACGTTTAAATCATTAAAAAGTTCGATATTATCTCTAAAATCACACGCTTCTGTTGTACAAGTAGGTGTATTATCTCTTGGATAAAAGTAAAGTATTGTCGTTTGTCCTTTAATTGTTTCGTTCGATACTAATTCTCCATTCTGATTTTCTAGAGAAAACTCTGGGAACTTATCACCTTTTTTTAACATTTAATCACCTATTTCTTCATTATGTTAATTTTATGATACGATAATAGTCGACAATATTAAATTAAAAGAGGTTGATAAAATGAAATTTACTGAAAGCGAAAGACTTCAGGAATTATCTAATGAATATATATTAGGTGGCGTTAATTCACCTTCTCGTTCTTATAAAGCAGTAGGCGGTGGAGCACCTGTAGTAATGAAAGAAGGTAAAGGTGCTTATTTATATGATGTAGATGGTAATAAGTTTATTGATTATTTACAAGCTTATGGACCAATTATTACTGGTCATGCTCATCCACATATAACTAAAGCTATCCAAGATCAAGCTGCTAAAGGTGTGCTATATGGTACACCAACTGAATTAGAAATCGATTTTAGTAAAAAGTTACGTGAAGCTATTCCTTCATTAGAAAAGATCAGATTTGTTAATTCTGGTACAGAAGCTGTTATGACAACGATTAGAGTTGCTCGTGCTTATACAAAACGTAATAAAATCATTAAATTCGCTGGTTCTTATCATGGCCATTCTGATCTAGTATTAGTTGCTGCTGGTAGTGGTCCTTCACAATTAGGTTCGCCCGATTCAGCTGGTGTTCCTGAAAGCGTTGCTAGAGAAGTAATCACAGTACCATTTAATGATATTGAATCTTATAAAGAAGCTATTGATCATTGGGGAGATGAAATTGCAGCCGTTTTAGTTGAACCTATTGTTGGTAACTTCGGTATGGTTATGCCGGAACCAGGATTTTTAGAAGAAGTGAACCGTATTACACATGATAACGGCAGTTTAGTAATTTATGATGAAGTCATTACAGCATTTAGATTCCATTATGGTGCAGCACAAGACTTACTTGGTGTGATTCCAGATTTAACTGCATTTGGTAAAATCATTGGTGGCGGACTACCAATTGGTGGATACGGTGGAAGACAAGATATTATGGAACATGTTGCTCCACTTGGACCTGCATACCAAGCTGGTACAATGGCAGGTAACCCACTCTCAATGAAAGCTGGTATTGCATTACTTGAAGTATTAGAACAAGATGGTGTTTATGAAAGATTAGATCAATTAGGTAAACGTTTAGAAGATGGGCTACTAAAATTAATAGACAAACATAATATTACTGCAACTATCAATCGAATTTATGGTTCATTAACGTTATACTTTACTGATGAAAAAATTACTCACTATGAACAAGTCGAAAACTCAGATGGCGAAGCATTTGCTAAATTCTTTAAATTAATGCTTAACCAAGGTATTAATTTAGCACCTTCAAAATTTGAAGCATGGTTCTTAACTACGGAACATACAGAAGAAGATATTGATAAAACACTAGAAGCAGCTGACTATGCATTTAGTCAAATGAAATAAGTGCTATATCATTAACCATATTTGCTCCCTCATTGTAATCATTTTAAATGGACTTTGAGGGAGCTTTTATCATTTTATAAAAATATCTTTAGTTAAACTGATTGTGTGTTCATTTAAAATAATTTGACTAGCGATTTGTTATATAATGTTATATTTCAAAAGCTACACTATTGTATTCACTTGAAATTTATGATTAGTCAGTGTATAACAATAATGAATACGAATTTAAAATTTTATTCAATAAAAATAAAAGGAGCGCTTCTTTTTGAGACTAGGAGCTCGGATTTTTAAAACAGGTATAGCAATCATACTAGCTATGTCTATCGCTTCTTTACTTCCTAATAATATTGGTCTAAAAGCATTAGCCGGTGTCAGTGCAGTTGTCGCAATGCAACCTAGTGTTTATAAGTCTATTAAAACTGTTTCTGATCAAGCTATCGGTAATATTATTGGCGCATTATTAGCTGTTACCATGGTTACAATCTTTAGTAATAATTTTATAATTATGGGTGTTACAGTTATCGTATTAATCGCAATTTTATTCCGATTTAATCTTGCACATGTTGCTACATTAGCAAGTGTCACAGCATTAATCATTATGGGCCAAGTCTCTGGTTCATTTTATGTCGCTGCATTTTACAGATTTGTTTTAGTTATGATTGGAGTACTAAGTTCTTCAGTAGTAAATTTATTATTCTTACCTCCAAAATTCGAAACTAAAATTTATTATAATTCTGTAAATATTACCTCCGATATCTTCGTTTGGTTTAAATTGGTATTAAATGACACTTCTGAATTTAATAATATTAAACAAGATGGCGATCAACTGAATTCTAGAATCGATAAACTCGAAAAGATTTACGACTTCTATCATGAAGAAAGACCTTTATTAAAAAAGAATATATTTGAACAATATAGAAAGAAAATTCTATTTAAAGAAGTAGTAAGAACGACTAGATTAGCTTATGAAGTATTAAACAAAATGTCACGTTACCCAAATGATTTACATCAACTAAATAATCAATTGTTATTACAAATTAAATTGGAATTAGACTCATTAATTGCTTTCCACGAGCAAATTTTAAAAAGTTTATCTAAAAAGGCTAAATTTAAAGTCACACAATTGCAATATGAAGTTGATAACCCACTTAAAAAAGAACTTATGACTGCTTTTCAAAATGAATTAATTCAAAATCCATATCAAACTAATTATTCTTATGCTAATATTATGCAAATTATCGCAGCAATAGAAGAATATAGATATCATTTGGAACATTTAGATAGACTTCGTATTAGTTTCTTTACTTACCATCGCAATGATACTGATATTGATATTGCTGATGAAGATTTTGACTTATAGCTTTTAAACTTATTTAATTATCAATCTAAGCTATTTATAAATTAATTAGAACTATATAGCAAAAGAGCTTAAGGCAATTCAACATTTGCCTTAAGCTCTTTTTTATTATTATAAATTTTGTATGCTATATAAATGCTCATAAGCACCTTTTTTATCAATTAATTGTTGGTGTGTACCCATTTCAACAATTTCACCATTTTCTATAACTACAATTTTGTCTGCATGAGTAATTGTTGAAAGTCTATGTGCTACGATTAACGTCGTACGATCTTTACTTAAAACATCTAGTGCTTCTTGAATAATTGCTTCACTTTCTAAATCTAATGCACTAGTAGCTTCATCTAAGATTAAAATTGGTGGATCATTTAAGAATATACGTGCAATAGATAGTCTTTGTTTTTGACCACCTGATAATTTCACGCCACGTTCACCAACTTCTGTGTCGTATCCATCTTGAAGATTCATTATAAATTCATGAGCATTAGCCATTTTAGCTGCTTCAATAACTTCTTCGTCTGAAGCATCAGGTCGGCCTAGTAGAATGTTCTCCTTAACCGTATCGGAAAATAAGATATTATCTTGTTGAACTAAACCAATTTGATTTCTTAGGCTACCTGTTAAGAAATCTTTAATATTGTGGTTATCAACAAGAATTTCTCCTTCTGTAACATCATAAAACCGAGGTATTAAATTAATAAGTGTTGACTTACCTCCACCACTCATTCCTACGAAGGCAACGGTCTCACCTTTATGAATAGTCAAATTAATATCTTTTAAAATGTCTTGTTCATTTTCATTATATTTGAACCCAACATGTTTTAATTCAATTTGACCATTTTTAATTTCGATTGGTTGAGCGCCAATACCATTTTTTATGTCATAATCTTCATCTATTAATTGGAAGACACGATCCATTGACGCAAAGCTTTGAGTTAATGTTGTAAAAGAAGATACTAATCGTCTTAAAGGACCGAATAATTGTTCTAAATAACCAACGAATGCAGCTAATGTCCCTACTGTAATAGAACCACTTATTGCTAAGTAAGCACCGACACCAATGACAATAATTGGGCCTATATCTGTCACAGTATTAATTGCAGCAAAAGAATATGCATTCCATCTCGTATGTTGAAATGCTTTTTGTAAAAAGTTTTTATTACGGTGATCGAAATTACCCGCTTCATTATCTTCAATTGCAAAGCTTTTAATAACAGACATTCCTTGTACACGTTCATGTAAAAATCCTTGAACTTCTGCTAAAGCTTGAGATCTTACTCTTGTTAATTTTCTTAAACGTCCAAAGAAGAAATAAACCGTTAAGATATAGAATGGGAAAATAAATAATGCAGCAAAAGTCAGTTTAACATCAAGGAAGAACATAATTGTTAATGCTATTATTATTGTTATGCAATCAAGCCAAATATTCATTAATCCTGTTAAAATAAAATCTTTTGTTTGTTCCACATCATTAATCACTCGTGAAATAACTTGCCCTACTTGGTTATTAGCATAGAAACGTGCACTCAATGCTTGTAAGTGATTATAAAGTTGCTTTCTTATATCATATAATATTTTATTACTTGTCCATTGAGCTAGATATTGTCTTATAAATTCAATTGGCGGTCTAACAATTAAAAAGATAAATAGGGCAATACCTATAACTATGGCTAGGTGTGAGTATTTTTCGCTATCACTAAGTGAATGATTATTGATAACACCATCTATTGCATATTTAATAAGCAATGGAATTAACATTGGTATACCAAATTTAATAATACCAACTATAATAGTAGCAATAATACGATATTTATATGGTTTAACAAACTTTAAATATCGTTTAATCATTATTTTAATCCCCCCATATAATATTTTTTAAATTGATCTTTTTAAAATTGAACAGAGGTTGGATATGATGAATCGCCTTGGAATATCATTTCAATTAATCATTAGTATACATAAGCTAATAATTAATTAAATTATTCCGCAACAATTGACTAACATATCTCAACCTCTGATTGATACGATTAACAAATATAATTTTAGTTAATAGAGATTGTTTTATCTAAACTATCAATGTTTATTTAATTAAATCAATGCAACATTGAATAATATAAACCATCTCATATCGTTTTACATCTAATTTGCTTAATAATCCCTAATTTTTTTATATCGCTCTTTCCAAACTTTGATAAAATCAGGAGCGAAAGGCCCTTTTTTCTGTTCTATCCACTGTTGTAAAATATCTACACTTCTTCTTAAAATAACATCTATATCGTGAGGATAATTCATTTGATTCATATGTTGCTCATACTCATCTTCATCTAATAAATGGTATTTCCCATTAGGATAAACTTTAATATCCAAATCATAGTCGATGTATTTTAAGGCTTCTTCATCACAAACAAATGGTGAAGATAAATTACAATAATAATAAACACCATCTTCACGAAACATACAAATCACATTAAACCAATATTCAGAATGAAAATAGACAATAGCTGGTTCTCTTGTAATCCAAGTGCGACCATCACTTTCTGTTACTAACGTGTGATCATTCCCACCAATAATCACATGATCTGTACCTTTTAAAATGGTTGTTTCAGACCAAACGCGATGAATATTTCCATCATGTTTATAACTTTGAATTTTGATGTCTTGTCCTTCTTTAGGTATGGATTCTTTTACCATACTCCACACCACCTTTATACTTTTTAACCATTTAGATTATATCATATTTTCAAACTACTTCTGTACTTTCACGTCATTAAATTTAAGTAATAGTTAGATTTTATTGGATTATAAATAAGTAAAATGATTTATTATTATTTTTGTTTTAAAGAAACCTATCCTTCAATAAATTGATATATTTTATCCATTGATACTGGAAATGAATAATCATCTCGATTAGATAAATCAAACCAAACCATATTATCAGGTAAATCCTTTTCATTTATATCTATAGTTTCAGGCACACTATAGACTTTAATATTCCAAGTTAAGTGTGTAAATTGATGTTTTAATTTAAATATATGTTCTGGTAAAGGTTCTATGTCATGTTTTAGTTTATGAGATATTTCTGAAATAGCATTAGAGGCTTCAAACATTGGAAATTCCCACATACCATTCAATAACCTTTCCTGTCTTTTTTCTAATAAATATTGTCCTTTATGATTTCGAATTAAAAAGACACTTTGTTCAATGGTTTTCTTTTTAATATTTTTGGTTTTAACTGGTAAATCTAATACTGTTCCTTTATCAAAGGCTTCACAATTTTCTTGAACTGGACAAAACATACAAAGTGGGTTTTTAGGTGTACAGATAAGCGCACCTAATTCCATCATTGATTGGTTAAACGTTCCAGCTTCCTCTTGAACATAAGGTAATAACTGTTGTTCAAATGTTTTACGTGTAGATTGGAGCTTTATATCACTGCTATCATTATTTAATCTTGACCAAACTCTAAAAACATTACCATCAACTGTAGGGAGTGGATGGTCAAAGGCTATACTCATTACTGCTGCTTGAGTATATGGTCCGACACCTTTTAAAGATTTAAAATTTTCAGGATCAGATGGGACTATTCCATTATAATCACGTTGTACTTCTTTGACTGCATGATGAAAGTTTCTTGCTCGGCTATAATAACCGAGTCCTTCCCAATATTTGAGTACCTCATCCTCATTTGCTTCACTCAAATCGGCTATTGTAGGAAAACGATGAGTGAATCTATCATAATAATCTATAACTGTTTTGACTTGTGTTTGTTGTAACATAACTTCACTTAACCATATATAATAAGGATTAGTAGTCTCTCTCCAAGGCATTGAACGTTGATTGTTATTAAACCAATGTACAATATTATCTTTGAAATTTTCTTCTAAATACATATATTTCCCTTCCTGAACAATGATTTAATGTTTCAATTTGATTTTAATGGATATTTTACTTACATGATAAATAAGAATAACACATTATTAATGTGAGTTGATTTTGTTATTCTAACTTTTAGATTATAATATATTATAAATTAAGATGAAAAGAGTGAACATAAATGGACACAGCCACGCACATTGTTATTGGAGTTGGACTTACTGCACTTGCAACTCAAGATCCAGCGATGTCAGGCACATTCGCGGCAAGTGCCACAACACTGATTGCAGGTTCCCTTATACCTGATGGGGATACGGTTTTAAAATTAAAAGATAATTCAACTTATATTTCCCATCATAGAGGCATTACGCACTCTATTCCATTCACTATATTATGGCCAATATTAATTACATTTTTAATATTTGTTATATTCAACCACACATCCCCATTACATATATGGATGTGGGCACAATTAGCAGTTTTTTTACATGTGTTTGTTGATATTTTCAACTCATATGGAACACAAGCTTTAAGACCAATTACTAATAAATGGATACAACTCGGCGTTATTAACACGTTTGATCCAATTATATTCATTATATTATGTATAGGCGTGGTGTTATGGGTATTAGGGGTACATCCTTATTTGGCATTCTTTCCAATAATCGGTATTTTAATCATTTATTATATAATCCGATTTAAAATGCAATCTTTCTTAAAGAAACAAGCATTAAAGCAAATTAAACAAGAGCATAACCCTGTAAAAGTATTTGTAATTCCTACAATGAAATTTATGGAATGGCGTATTGCTATTCAAACAGACGAACATGATTATGTTGGTAGATCACATGGTCGAAATATTGTTTTTAGTGATAAAGTTAAACGTCAACATTTATCTATCGACTCATTATTATGGAAAGTTAAAAGTAATAAAGATATAAGAACATTTTTAAACTTTTCTTCTATATATCGTTGGCAAACAACGCCATTAGATGATGGTTCTACAGAAATTCGATTAATGGATTTAAGATATTTAAATAATGATCATTATGCATTTGTTGCTATTGCCCATCTAACATCTCAAAATGAAATAGATCATTCTTATATTGGTTGGGTATTTAGTGAAGACAAATTACAACGTAAATTATTCGCAAAATAATAATAGCCAAGGTTCAAGGACATGTAATAATGTAATCCTTAAAAGTAAACTGCTTAAGTTAACTTGATGGATATGCAAAATACATGAGTCCTATACCTTGGCTTTTTATATTTTAATTATTATTTTTATCAATTTCACTATTGTCACTATCTTTTATATGATTAGCATTACTTGAAAAATGATTAGATTGAATAGTTGATTGTGTATTTTTATTTTTATTTTTATTTCTATATTTAGCATGAGATACAAAACGAGATAACGCAAAATTAATTAAACATAATATCAAGATGAAACATAGTATATATAAATGATAAGGTATATTAGCTAGACTTATTCTGCCAAACAACACTGATTGTGCTAAACCATTAGTTACATAATAAAATGGATTTAACATCAATACATGTCCAATCATTGTCAAATGTGTTTTAGGAACATAAATAATTGGTACTAAAATAAATTCTATAACACAAAATATATAAAAATATATATCCGCTTTATGATTTAAGATTTTTACTAAACCAAATAACACTGATAGTAAACAATTTAACACTATTGTTACTAACATAAAATATATTGTAGCTAGTAATGAACTTTCAAAATTAATTGGTTTCCATATTGCAATAATTGTCATAAGTACAAATAGTAAAATACCTCCAACAATTGTAGTAACTACTATGGGTGTTACTGGGGATATTTTAAACGATTTAGTAATCATATAATCTTTAGCGTATATTTTATAACATAAAAATAAGCTGAGGACGATGTACCCAAATCCTAACAAAGTTAAAAGTCTATATAACCATACACCTTGTATCATTTCTGTTGCGTTTGTCACCTTGAAAAATATTTCTATCGCAAATATTAAGACTAATCCAACTATAAAACTTACCGTAAACCATTTCCATAAGTTTTTAACATGTTTCAAAGAATAATTTAAAACGTGTGGTAAATTTTTAAAATAAATAATTATACTATCGATCATACTTACACCTACAATTCAATATATATCCACTTATTATCTTTCATATCGGCAATAAAGTATCCATCACCAGATTTACAAATCCAAACATCTTTATTAATGTTGAATTTATCTTTCAATTCACTTTTATTAACAATAGGCATCACAAAACCGTTTAACTGATTATCATCATTAAAAATCATCTTAATCGGTTGAGAAGTCACGTCAGCAACAAAACGATTATCTTCTTCAGGGACTAGTGATTTTTTTACTGTATCGTGGTCTTTGTGTAAATGACTATTGAAGTATTCTACATACTTACTATAGTTGGATTTAATATATGGAGATAAAGTTTTGAAACTATGCTTTTCATACAAACCAGCTGGATTAAAATATTCTAGTTTACTTTTAGCTACGGTATAACTTTTTCCACTTTCATTTAATCGATAATTTTTACTATTTTCTCCATCAATAGTAACGACACTATATTTAGGTAAGGTTAGATTATTTGAACCTGAAATTTTAACGCTTCCTTTTAATGCTATTCCATAAGCTAATTTATTTTCATATGTACCTTTAGTTTGTGTTTGAAGTGGAGTTTGATTCCCCGCTGAGATATTTATTATTCCTAAATTATTAAATAAAAGAATACCCATAAGTGCTAATCCAATTAGAAAACTGGTCATTAAAGTCCAAAATCTTACCAAAAATATTGGTGGTTTGGCATGATTATATCGTTCAATTCTTTTAAAATTATAAGTCATCTCAGGCATTCTTGTTCGACTTTTTTTCCAATCAAGATCAAATGATGAAAGTTCTTCTTTTGATTCAATACTTTTTCGGTCTCTTTCATGATCTTTAAATACAGGAATTACTTGTTTAAGAGACCCTTCCATACGAATCTGTCCGTGTGAGACCCAAGTAATATAGTTACTCACTTGTTCTATTTTATCAACGTCATCATCAATAAAAACAATCGTTTGGTTATGATTGATATAATCATTTGATAGCTCTATCGCTCGATTTGTAAAAGATTCATCTAAATATTGAAGAACATGATTCAAAATAATGATATTTGATTTAGATGATCTGGCTATACTTAGTAGTAACTGAGCAAATTCTTGTTTGGTTAATTGTGAAACGAGTTGTTTTTCATCTAAATGGGCATATTGAATGACTTGATCGTATTTATAATCAGAGACTTTATATGGAAATAGTTCAACAATGTGCTTAACGTAATCTTTCACAGTTTGGTTTACAATTTTTCGGTCTTCAATATCTCCATAATATACATGATCACTTTGAACTAATTTTCCTTTATCAGAGTGAATAGATCCTGATAATAATCTACCTATTAATTTTTTAGAAGAACCTGGTTCACCGATAATACCTAAGGCCTCACCTTGATAAATATGTAGTGAGACATTATTTAAATCAATATCTTCAGCGGCGTATCCAAAAGGTAAGTACCATTTTTTAGTTTTTTTATTTCTATAATAATGAGTAACTTTAAGTAACTTTAAAACGATTGAACTTCCCATTTCTTTTCATCCTTCTATAATTTTAATAATGCAATTGGTAAACCTTCTTCGGGTTCGCTACTTTTAATTCTAAATCCCCAAGCGAATATACCTTTTAATCTTTCCACTTTAAAATATTGATCACTGCCATCATTTAATTGATAGATTCTGCCTAATTCAATTTTATTACGATCAACTAAATAACTTTCAGCTACAATTACTTTACTTTGATAAACGTCATATTCATTCAAAATACCGTTCATTTCTGCTTTTCTCATTTTTTCTTTATAAGTTTGTATTTCATGTCTTAATTCTGGCTCAGACATTTCACTCAATTTCTTCTGTTCCATTTTCGATACCACTTTCTTCTAATTTAGATTTAATTTTATCATATTTATAGCCTTTTCTCATAAGCGTTTCTATCGTTTTTCTTACTAGTTGTTGCCCTTCATATTTTCTTTGATGCTTTTGATATGTTTTTTCTAAATCAGTTTGTAACATATCGTCAAGTTGTTCTTCGTCCTGTGAAAAATCAAGTTCATCCATGGCTTGTTTGATTTTTTCTATCGTAAATCCTTTTTGCATTAAAGCAGTCATTGTTTTTTGTTTAACTTTTGAAGTTGGACCTTTTTTAGTTTTAATTACTTTACTCGCTACTTTGATGATATCTTCCATTGGTTGTTGTTCTATGTATAGAGCAGTATATTCATCTATAATATTAGTTTCAATACCAGCTTGATACAATTTTTGTTTATAAGTTTCAGGTCCCTTATCCGTTGTATTGATCATAGTGTTTTTCAAACTTTCAGCATAATCATAATGATCTATTAATTTTTCTTGGTAACAATAATCTATCACTTGTTGCAGCGCTTCTTCAGAAATGTCATTTTTTATTAAATGTTGACGTACTTCTCTTTCAGTACGCTTTCTAAATGAAAGATATTGAATTGCTATATTTAAACCTCTTCGATAATGGTCATATTTTTGAATCTGCTCCATTTCTGCAGCTTCTAGTACTTGATCTTTCTTTAAATTAAATTTAACAAGTGTATCAATATCTATCCCCATCTCAAATTGATTATCGAGATATAGATTAAAACGTTCTTTGTTCTTCTTTTGTACTTCTAATTTAGTGATTTTAGGCATGATACACCTCCTCATAAACATTGTATATATCATATTATGACATAGTTCAATCATTAGCAATAAAGTCACGCTTTATAAAAAATAAAACCCCTATCATATTTACAATGTTCAACATTACATAGTTACTGTAATTTATTCGTACTAACATTGCATATGATAGGGTAATTGTTATTGACCTAGTTGGGCCATTGCTTCCTCATATTGGTCATCGGATATATAATCAAGTTGTTTCATTTTTTCTAAATTGGTTTTAACTCTATTCGTAAAGTTATCTGACATGTCATCAATATTATATACACTTGGCGCATTAACTTTGCTTGCTAAAATTGCGCTTTGTAATACACTAATTGTATTCAAATTTTGATTGTTTTTATTAGTTGTTGCGCCGAAGTAATGATTTGCTGCACCTTCAACTGTATATTGATTATCTCCAAAATATATATTATTTAAATAAAAACTAAGTATTTGATTTTTATCATATTGTTTTTCTACTTTATGTGCTACAAACAGTTCTTTTACTTTTCTTGTGAAAGAACGTTCGTTATCATAATAATAATTTTTAACAACTTGTTGTGTTATTGTACTACCACCTTGAACATCATGATCACTCAAAGTAGAAAATAAAGCTCTTGTTGTTCCTTTAAAATCAAAGCCATGGTGTTTATAAAATCTTTCATCTTCTAATGAAATAAAAGCACCTCTGACATATTTTGGCATTTGATCTGCCGAAACATAATCACTTTTATTTTCAATCGATTTTAAATCGTCTACATTAGCTCTCGATGATAAAAAAAACATTAATCCTAAGAATAATACTAATATAATCGCTAATGTAATAAGTATTTTTAAAAAGATACGTTTACTTTTCTTTTTTTTAGGTGGTTTCCCTATTGGTTGATAATAAGTATTATAGTGAGGTTCACGCATATCTCGTTGAGGGAATTCATTAGATTGTGCATATCTGTCGCTTCTTTTCATGCATTTACTCCTTTACTCAAACTCACTGTTATAATGTGAGTTTACCAGTAGTTGAAACCATTAGCTATAGTTTATAGTAAAAATCAGTCCCAAGGTGTACATATTTGACTATTATTTAATATATACAATTCACTCATTTATTACTTCCATATCAACTTTTACAAATAAAAAAGACTTATTGAACTAAATCAATAAGCCTTTAGATTTAATGTTTTATACTAAACAATCATTAGTCTTCTAATTGTTTTACGATTTCTCTATTGAAATCATCTAAATCATCTGGTGTACGACTTGTAACGATATTGTTATCAACAACTACTGATTCGTCTACAACGTGCGCACCAGCATTAGATAAGTCTTTACGTACATTTAATACTGCAGTTAATGTACGACCTTTTAAGTCATCAGTATCAATTAATACTTGTGGTCCATGGCAAATTGCAAATGCTGGAACATCATTAGAAGTGAAGTATTTAGCGAATGTACCAAATCTACCTTCTGCATCACCACGTAAATGGTCTGGTGCAAATCCACCAGGAATTAGAACAGCGTCATAATCTTCTGGTTTTGCTTCGCCGATACCAACTTGAACAGTTGCTTTTTCACCGTGTTTACCAACGACTTCTTCGTTAGCATTAGTGCCAATAACTACTGTTTCAAATCCAGCATTTTCTAATGCCTCTTTCGGACTTGTAAATTCTATATCTTCAAATTCATTTCCTAATAGAACTGCTACTTTTTTACTCATAATATGATCACCTTTCTATTGTGCGATTATATTTATTGTATTCACGTTTAAGTTTAAAGTTAAACATCTTGTACTAAATTTTTTAATCGTCACTAAAGTGTCATTAATTATGATTAGTGAATTATTTGGAAACTTGTTTTACTTTTTCTTCTAATTGATCTAGTAAACCAATCCATTCATCAATGTCTTCAACACGCACTTCATCAGGGTTTACATGATCAATATCCTCGATAAATTTGTTTAATCTCGTTTTGATTTGTTCTATAGTTTGTTGTTCACTCATTTAAAATAGAGCTCCTTTGAAATTTATTTTTGTTATATTTATCCTAACAGAATTTGACAAAAAGAGATATAATCTTAATAATGTTTACTGTACTTTTTACAAATTTTAAAGAGCTGACACAGGTTTTGAGGAAACGTGAAACATAGTATTTATAATATGGATATATTGAAAAATTTTAACTAGTATATATGTTCACAACTCCTCTTTGTCACACTCTTTTTAGGAGAAGTTTTAATGATAATAACAAATAAAAAACCTATTTCAATACACAATGATCCTTGGGAAGCTTATAACGATGTCATTGATAATGGCCAACTCACTTTAAGTAATATCGAATTTACAACAACCAATTTATGTAATATGAGATGCAGTCATTGTGCTGTTGGTTACACTTTACAAACTAAAGATCCAGATCCTTTACCAATGGTTATTATATATCGCCGTTTAGATGAAATTCCAAATTTACGTACATTGTCTATAACAGGTGGCGAACCTATGTTTTCGAAAAAGTCTATTAAAAATGTAGTGAAACCACTATTAAAATATGCACATCAACGTGGGATATATGTACAAATGAACTCTAATTTAACGTTACCACAAGACCGATATCTTGATATTGCAGAATATATAGATGTTATGCATATTTCACATAACTGGGGAACCATTCAAGAATTCACAGATGTTGGCTTTGGAGCTATGAAAAAGCAACCTCCAATTAAAGCAAAATTAAAACTATACGAGCAAATGTTAGACAATGCAAGTACTCTTTCTGAACAAGGAATGTTTGTATCTGCTGAAACAATGCTCAATCAAAGCACATTACCTTACTTGGATAAAATTCATAATGAAATTGTTAATGATATGAAGTGTAGTCGACATGAAGTACACCCTATGTATCCAGCTGATTTTGCAAGCTCTTTAAATGTCTTATCTTTAAAAGAAATGAAAGAAGCGATACATCATTTATTAGATATACGTGACCAGGATACTTGGATGTTATTTGGTACATTACCTATTTATCCATGTATTAATGATGAAAACGATCAACAATTATTACAACGTTTAAGAAATGCAAAAAATGTCACAATGAGAAATGACCCTGATGGGCGTAGTCGTTTAAATGTAAATGTATTTACAGGTAATGTCATTGTTACTGACTTTGGTGATGAAAATGGTACCATTTCCAACATTCAAAAAGATAAATTAACAGACGTATTTAATCAATGGTTAACATCTGATTTAGCGCAATCTTTAAACTGTCATTGTGCTGAATATCATTGTCTGGGACCAAATGTGTTAGTGAAAAATATGTATTATCCTGATACTGATTTCCGACAAAAAGAAATTGAAATGCATGCAAAACATATCTTTTCATAATTTATAATCATAATGCTTAGCAAACTAAAAAGACCTAATGAAAAATTTATAGTTTCATTAGGTCTATTTATATGCAATTCTAAATAAGCTTTTATCTAATTTTCAATATGTTGAATTTTAGATAAATACTCAATAGTGTTTTTACTTTCATCACGTCGTTCTTTACGACGAGCGACACGTTGAGGAGCTGTTTCATGGAACCATTTTTCAACTTTATCTTCTGGATACACTTGAGGAACGCGTACAGGTTTACCATTCTCATCTAAAGCTACAAAGGTTAAAAAGCTAAGTGCAGCTAATTTACGTTCTCCTTCAAAGACATCTTCAATAATAATTTGCACACAAATTTCCATTGAACTACTACCCGTATAAGAAACCATTGCTTCGTATGAAAGGATGTCCCCATTCTTGATTGGTAATAAGAAATCTACTGAATCTGTTGAGGCAGTTACTACTGAATTACCAGCATGTTTCACAGCAGTAATTGCTGCAATTTCATCTACATTTGCCATTAAAATACCGCCAAACATCGTATGAAGATGATTAGTATCTTGTGGATACACTTGACTTGTTTTAATACTTTTAGATTCAGACATTGCTTTTTTATTTACTTGTTCTTTAGTCATTCATATCTTCCTATCTCTCTATGAAATTTCCCTACTGTACTTGGTATTTACGACTTATTTTGCCCAATTTCCGTTTTCGAAAACGAGTTCTTTTGAGCCATCTTCTAAAATACCATAAATGGTTAAATCAGCACTACCTATCATGAAATCTTCATGAACATTTGAATCATTTAAACCACTTGCAATTTTTTCTTCAGTTGTCATTTCAGTTCCACCTTTAATGTTGAAACCGTAAGCAGATCCTAACGCTAGATGACAGGATGCATTTTCATCAAATAACGTATTATAAAAAATAGTGTTTCTATTTGAAATTGGAGAATCATCTGGTACTAGTGCTACTTCTCCCAATCTACGTGCACCTTCATCTGTATTTAATAAATCTTTTAAGACATCTTCGCCCTTTTCTGCTTTAAAATCAACAACAACTCCATCTTTAAATGTTAAAGTGAAACCGTCAATGATATTACCGTTAAAGCTTAATGGTAATTTATTTGTTACATAACCATTTACATTATTTCTATCTGGCGCTGTGAACACTTCTTCTGTAGGGATATTAGCAATAAATGCTTGTTGATTTCCATTTACATAGCTAGTAGCATCTTCCCATATATGTCCCTGTGGTAACCCTACAACTAAATCTGTACCTTCAGAAATATAATGTAACGCTTTATATTGTTTATCTTGCATTCTTTTAGCATGTTTACTTAAATTACTTACATGTGTTTTCCAATTTTCTACAGGGTCATTACCATCTACTCTTACTATATCAAACACTTCTTCTATAAATGTTTCATAAGCTTCTTCTACTGATTTATCAGGGTATATTCTTTGAGCCCATGCTTTTGATGGAAATGCTGCAACCACCCAAGGAAATTGATTTTTTTGGCTTGCTTCCATATATCCTTTATAACCTTTGGAATATTGCAATTGAAATGCTTTCAATTTATTAGAATCAATACCATTTAATAAATCTGGGTCTTCAGTTAATATTGCAAGGTTAGCAGCGCCTCTTTCTACATAATCCATACGTGCATTAACATCATAAGATTTAACTTCATTATTCTCAAAATGGTCTACAGTTTCGTATTCAAATTTCATACGTTTTAATTTTGGGTCTGAATAATCGACTCTTACATCTGATGCACCAGCTTTATATGACTCTTCTACAACTAGATGAGTTAATTCTAAAGCTTCGACAGATGAGCGTATAAATACTGGCTGTTTTTCTTGAACATTCATGCCTACTTTAACTAGTAGTTTGGCATACTGTTTCAATTTTTCTTGGTAGTTACTCATTTAGACTCCCCCTTTATTGTCTTAATTCTCCTAGTGCATCTGCAATAGCAGTCACTTCGCTAGGTGAAAATGAATCTTTTGAAGTTACAAATTGATGTATTTCTTTAATTTCATTTTGATCAGCATCTTTAAATTTATCAGGATCAATAAGCGCTTTATTAACTATATTTAACTTTTGTCTTATTTCGGTAATCATTTCTTCATTTGTAGTTGCCAAACTTCTCACCTCTTTACCTTAGTATTCTATCAAACTAACATAATTTATGGAACTTTAATAGAATTTGAAAAAATTTGCTTTCTAATTGTTTGAAGAACCAGTAAAATGGGGATATAATTACATAGTTTGGAGGAATTAATATGGTAGACGTAGCTTTCGTATGTCTTGGTAATATCTGCCGTTCTCCAATGGCTGAAGCAATCATGAGACAAAGACTACAAGACAGAGGTATAACTGGTGTCAAAGTTCACTCTCGTGGCACTGGAAAATGGAATTTAGGTGAGCCCCCTCACGAAGGGACTCAAAAGATTTTAAATACACACGGCATTCCATTTGATGGTATGATTAGTGAACTTTTTGAACCAACAGATGATTTTGACTATATTATTGCAATGGATCAAAGTAATGTAGAAAATATTAAAGCAATTAATCCTAGCATAAAAGGACAATTGTTCAAATTACTAGAATTTAGTAATATGAAAGAAAGTGATGTACCTGATCCATATTACACTAACAATTTCGAAGGTGTTTATAAAATGGTACAATCATCATGTGATAATTTAATTGATTACATCGTCAAAGATGCAAATTTGAAAGAGGGGTAAAATTATGGAAAACAAATTCATTCCTGGAGTATTATTAGGCGCTGTTATCGGTGGCGTAGCAACATTAGCTGATAAATCAACTCGTAATTCTTTAAAACAATCATTCTCTAATGTTAAAGAAGGTAAAAAATCTCAAAAACCTTCTAAAGTAAGTAGCATTAAAGATGAAGTTATGTACTGGAAAGATGTTATCGAAGAAATTCGTCGTAATAACCCAGAGTTAGAACGTTCTATTAAAGATGCAAAAGATACTTTTGTTAATAGAAAAAATGAACGTATTGGAAAATAATAGTTAATTATTAGATGAATTATGAATTAGAATTTTGTAATAATAAATCACTATTTCTTAATTAACTATTCAAATAGAGTGAAGATATTCAATAACTGTTATCCCACTCCATTGAAACGGGGGTGAGTTTAGAGGTTGAGCTATTAAATGATTTTTAGCTTATTGGTAACTAAAATTAGTCTCCAATAACCAAAAATTAACTCAACTTCATCTCACTCCCTTTCTTTACAATTTTAATTAAATTAAAATGTGTTTAAATATAATATTCAAATTATTAAAGGAGATTGTTATGTCAAAGAAAGAAAAAACAAGTTCCAACTTCCTTAATTCTGCTAAAGAATATGAAGATAACAAAGATCAACAAAATAGTGATAACAAAATTAAAGTCGATCGTACATACATTGAACCTCAAGAATTTCAATCTAAGACACCAAAAAAGAAGAATCAGGTATTCTTCCTTTCAAGATTAAACAAACCTGCAAAGTATACTAAAGATTCGAACTTTTTCTCTTATTTGGTATATAGAATTGGTAAGGACGATGCATCAGGTTTAGCAGCTCAAATGACATATCACTTTGTTCTTGCTATGTTCCCTATGCTCATTTTCTTATTGACTTTATTACCAGTTTTTAATATCGATCAAAGTCGTATTACTGATATGTTAAGTAGTGCACCATCAGAAACATCATCAATTATTAAAAGTGTTATAGGCGATGTTACTAAAAATTCAAGTGGCGGCTTACTATCTGTCGGTCTGATCTTAGCAATATGGTCTGCATCAAATGGTATGACTGCCATTATGAATTCATTTAACGTTGCTTACGATGTTGAAGATAGCCGAAATGGTATTTTACTTAAGCTTTTAAGTGTTGTATTTACTATTGTAATGGGATTTGTATTTTTAATAGCTATGGCTTTACCTACACTTGGTTCTGCTATTAGCCATTATTTGTTCGGTCCATTAGGTTTAGACTCACAAATTAAATGGATATTTACTTTACTTAGAGTGGTATTACCTCTAATCATTATTTTACTATTATTTATAGTATTGTATTCGGTAGCACCTAATGTTAAAACTAAATTTCGTTCAGTATTACCAGGTGCAATATTTACATCAGTCATTTGGTTACTAGGTTCATTTGCATTTGGATGGTATATTTCTAACTTTGGTAATTATTCTAAAACTTATGGTAGTATCGCTGGTATTATTATTTTACTGATCTGGTTATACTTAACAAGCTTTATTATTATCATTGGAGCAGAAATTAATGCTATCATTCATCAACGTAATGTAATTAAAGGCGAAACACCTGAAGAAGCTGCTTTAAAACATGATGATAATAACCAAAATCATTATAATGAAGATACAACTTATGAATATAATGATAACCGTGAATTAGGTTCACAAGAAGATTATAATATCGATAAAGATGCTAAAGATAAGTACCAAGAAGATCAAAGTACAATTAAAGATAAAATTGTAGATAAATTTAAAAATAATGATTCAGAAGAAGATAAAAATTCTTAATTATTATATTAAAGGCCAAGACGGATTGATGTTTATCAACCGCTTGGCCTATTTGTTTGTGAAATTTTATATAATAAAATAACTATCTTTATTGGATAAGATTATGTTGAAATGCATAAATTACAGCTTGTGTTCTATCTTGTACTTCTAATTTACTTAATATATTACTAACATGTGTTTTAACAGTTTTAATTGTAATATGTGAAGCACTGGCAATTTCCTGATTGGAATAACCTTTTGCAATTAATAATAAGATTTCCATTTCTCTTTCTGTTAACATTTCGTATAATTCTGCGCGTTTTTTCATTCTATTTCGCATTTTCACTAATACTTCTGGTTCAAAAACAGATTCACCATTATAAGTTTTACGAACCGCTTCAGCTATATCACTTGCACTAGTTGTTTTTAAAATATAACTATCTACACCTGCATCTAAAGCACGATAAACTTCTTTATCTTCAATAAAACTTGTTAACATAACTACTTTAATTTGTGGTAAATCTTTTTTTATTTCTGTTGTAGCTTCTACACCATCCATATCATCCATTAGTAAATCCATCAATATTAAATCGGGTTGCAATTCATGCGCTTTAGCTATTGCATCTTTACCAGATTCTCCTTCACCTACTACTTCAATGTCAGATTGTGTTGATAAATAACTTGATATCCCTATCCTAACCATTTCATGGTCATCTACAAATAATACTTTAATCGCCATAAGAATCCTCCTTGTTCAATGGGGCTTTAACTTCTATACGTGTTCCGGAATCAGGTAACGAAACGATATGGAATGTAGCACCAATTTCTAATGCACGTTCTCTCATATTTTTTAAACCATAGCTTTGTTCCAATTTTTCATCTACATTAAAGCCTTTACCATTATCTTGTATACGTAATAATAAATAATCTTGCTTATTAAATAGTTCAACCGTCACTCTAGTGCCATTAGAATGTCTTAATGTATTTGAAATGGCTTCTTGAGTAATTCTAAATAAATGATCTTCGATACCTTTAGGAACTTTAAATTCTTGTATTTCATGAACAACTTTCATCGGAACTTTCTTTTGAAGATCTATAACTAAATCTTTAATTCCTTCACCTAAGGACTTATCTTTCAACCCTAGAGGTCGTAAATGTAATAATAAAGCTCTCATTTCAAGTTGTGAATCTTGTACCATTTTCTCTAAAACGGGAATTTGTTGGTCTAATGGGGGTTCTAATTTCGTTTCTTTAATCGCTGATAACATCATACTCGCAGCGAATAATTGTTGACTTACTGAGTCATGTAATTCTCTAGCTAGACGCTGCCGTTCATCTTCAATAATCTTTTTAACTTTTACATCGTTCATGTTGTAGTTTTCATTTGTTAAATTTTGTGTTTTCATTCTTAATCGATGTAATTCCTGATTTAATGGTACAAGTGTATGATATATTTCCAGCGTTTCACTATATAATTCAATATTTTGGTCATTGATACCAACTGTTTCACCTTCAATAGATCGTTCTATTTGAGAATTAATCCAGTCATTCTGTTGATTAATTTTATAAGCTAAAACAGAGCCTACAATGATACATAATAATATCACTATGATATTTAAAAATAAGAATACAGGTATGCCAAAAATCTGTGTATAGAACATACCTTGAAAATAGATGATGTTAACAAATACTTTATCAATAAATAAAAATGCGGTTAACATACTATACGTTAAAATGAGCATAGAGCCTATTGCTCTTATATAGTGATTCATCTATAAATCACCTCTACGTCTCCAATAAATGTTGATACGTAGACATTGACAGTGTAATTTTCTTCTTTAGTTTTCTCTTCAACATGTATATTATTATTCTCTATTTTATATGATTTTTCATTAACATATGCTGATCCATAAAATGCAGCTGCATGTATATTGATATTATAATTTAATGGTACGATCACTTGTACCTTACCTAATATATGTCTAACAACAATAGTATTATTATCTTTGATATTTGCTGCTTTTGTTAAATCAATATGAATGTCACCAATTCCATGTTGAATTTGGACATCTTCCCATTTATATACATAGACAGGTGTTCGTTGTTCTCCAAACCATTTCTGTTTAATGAATGCTGGAGATGACACTTCCTCTTCTGTTGCCGTTACTTTTAATGGTTTGAATTTAAAAATTAAGTATCTAACAATTAGCAATAATAAAAATATAAATAAAATGATAATCGTATATTTATTAGACAATAAAGTGAAAGCGATTAATAGTGCACCAATCCAAAATGCAAGCAAGCCCCTCACTTTATGAAAATATATATATCCTACATAAACTAGCACGCATCCTAATAGTAAAACGAGTAGGAACCCTATCTTTTCAAAGAATATATAATAAAAATTAGCAATAATCATTAATGCTGTAAAAACTATCAACAATTCTGTTGATATATATTTATGGGTCATGGTTCGCCACCTTTCTATGCCACAGCACTCATATAATGAATTAAATGACACTCTTTTTCAATAGTCATTTTTTCTTTTGTCTGTTCACTTATTTTAGTTTCTATTTGTGCATAATAAGCCTCAATATGATTTAAGTAATTTCTTAATGCTGCAATTTCATGATCATGTACTTCTTCTGCACATTGGATATTATATAAATCTGCTATATCTATATATTTATTTTCTAATGCTAAAGATATACTGTCAATTAACTTTTTGAGCTGTGCTCTCTTCCCATTTAAATATGCTATATAACTTTCAATACTTTTTATTTTTTTATCTAGTTTCATTTTATATTCATCGATATTATATCTTAATGACGATTTAAAAATGTGATTTAAATAATTCTCCATATAATTCATAGAACCACCTCACCATTGATTAGGTTCTATTATAAAACAATTCCGAAACCTTAAGTAATAGGCTCCGGAACCATATCGTATTAGTCCTTTAGTCCTAGATTAAATCATAATCATTTACTTTAATTATTTAAGGACTGTCTTAATTTTATATTAATTATCTATTTTTGTTGTTAGTAAAGGACCATCTTTAGTAACAATGACAGTATGTTCAATTTGAGCAACATAACTTTTATCACTTGTTTCAAATGCCCATTCATTTTTACCTTCAGTTACAAACGTAGCTTTAGATGAAATAAATGGCTCAACTGCAATGACAAGTCCTTCTTTTAATAATGTTTTATCTTTTGGATCATAGTAGTTCATGACATGATTAGGTGCTTCATGTAATGATTGACCTACTCCGTGACCTGTTAAATTCTTAATAACTGTTAAATCATTTTGACGCGCAGTTGCATGAACTGCTTTACCAATATTACTTAATTTCGTGCCTGATTTCACTTTAGCCATTGCATTTTCAAATGCCATTGTCGCTACATCACATACCTTTTGTTTTAAAGGATCTGATGCTTCACCTACAACAAATGAAATGCCTGTATCAGCATAAAATCCGTTTTTTAGTGCTGATACATCAATATTAACTAAGTCACCTTCACGAATAATACGTTTCCCTGGAATACCATGAGCGACTTCTTCATTCACACTAATACATGTTTGACCTGGGAAGTTTTCGTCATGAATTGGTGCAGATAATGCGCCATGTTCTTCAAACAATTCTTTTGCAATATTGTCTAATTCTTTAGTTGTAATGCCTGGTTTAGTTTCAGCTTGCATTGTATCTCTTACTTTAGCGCAAATATATCCAATTTCTTTTAGAGCTTGTAGTTCTTCATCTGTTTTTACAATCATTTTTATCCCGTTCCTTTATATTTATATTCTATCTTATTATAGCAAAAATTTTTTGATATACTAAATATGAATGCATTATAAAGTATTTATTTTGTTTGTATAAGAAAGAGAATTTGAAAAAGCGATCTACGTTTTAAAAATTCCCTTTTTAAGGGGGACAACAACTTGAATGAAAAATGGTATAAACATATTATTGGTGCACGTACAATTAAGACAGGCTTAGCAACCTTCTTTACTACTGTGTTTTGTATGTTATTAAACTTAACACCAATTTTTGCCATATTAACAGCAATCGTAACCATAGAGCCTACTGCTAAAGCATCTATTAAAAAAGGCTATCGTCGTTTACCAGCTACAGTTATTGGAGCTTTATTTGCTGTTGTATTTACATTTATTTTTGGGGATCAATCACCGTTTGCATACGCCTGTAGTGCAACGTTTACGATATTGGCTTGTACTAAATTAAATCTACAAGTTGGTACAACAGTTGCTGTTTTAACTTCAGTTGCTATGATACCTGGTATACATGAAGCTTATGTATTTAATTTCTTTTCACGTTTATTAACTGCTTTAATTGGACTTGTTACTGCAGGACTTGTAAATTTTATGATTTTACCGCCTAAATACTATAGTCAATTAGAAGATAATCTATATAGATCTGAAGATAAAATGTATGACTTATTTAACCAACGTTGTCATGAGTTACTACTTGGACGATTTCAATCTGATAAAAGTAATAAAAAAATCATTCAAATTAGTAACTTAAACCAAAAAATTGACTTATTAACTGGATATCAACGTGATGAACTTACTTATCATCAAAATAAAGCCGAAGATTGGAAAAAGCTTAATAAACTAACTAGTAGGGCTTATACTAATAGATTATTAATGACACACCTAGCCAATATTATTTATTTACCTAAAGATGCCTATGTATTCTTTACTCCAGATGAAAAGTTAGCAATATTAAAAATAAGTACAAGTATTAGCCACATTCTATGTGATGGTACATTTAAGCGTGAACGTAAATCAGCTTCAACTTTAAAATCTTCAGTAAAACAACTTGAAGAATTCGATCAGAATCAAATTAAAAGTCATCTTATATATGAAATTTTATTAATCTATAAAATATTAGATCATCGCTATGCGTAAAAAATATTTTCAAATGAAAGAGACTGGGACATAAATCCTAGAAAAATAGCCAGTCAATGAGTTTATCCAAAAAACTCATTGACTGGCTTCTTTATTTATAATACTTCGTATTATCGGCTCGCTTTCTTAGGGGACAGCTTCAGCCTGTAGTCTTCAGCTTGTCCTGTTCCCTTAAGAGTCTCGCCAAAATACATCGAATTTATATGTAATTTTACATCAAAACACTTTAAAAAATAAGGCCCTTTCGTATAATTTAATAAACATCACTAAACTAAATTAACGAGGTGCCTTATGTATAAAGATTATAACATGACTCAACTTACACTACCAATGGAAACTTCAGTTCTTATCCCCACAAATGATATGTCACGACATGTTTTAATACTTATTTATTTTTGTTTGCACGATCAATTAAAACTTGTTTAGCCGCTTCTTCTTCTGTGTTGTCTAATTGTTTTGGTTCAAATGGAATACCTTTTCTTTCACAGGCTTTCTCTAATAGGTAATCAGTGATTTCATGATTTTTAGGTAAAATCGGACCATGTAAATATGTTCCTAATAAGTTCTTATAATGAATACCTTCTTGTCGATCTGTATCATTATTACCGTATCCATGTGTCACATGTCCTAAAGTACCAAAATTATGGAATGTTCTACCGCCATGGTTTTCAAATCCTACAATTGTACCAAATGTATCACTTTCTATAATAATATCTCCAGTTAAGCGATCTTCTTTGGATTCAGTATAAAAGTCTAAAATGCCTAAACCATCAAGTTCTGTCCCATCAGGTGTAATATATTTTGTTCCTAAAAATTGATAGCCACCACAAATTGTCAGACCTGGCATACCATCTTCAATTGCTTCTTTCAGTGGTGTTTTAATTTTACTTAATTGTTTCGTTGCTAGTGATTGTTCACGATCACTTCCCCCACCGATAAAGAAGATATCACAGTCATCAAATGTAACATTGTCTGTTTCATTGATTTCAACAACTTTAAGCTGAATATCACGTTTTTTAGCTCTCATTTTTAATGCGATAATATTACCTATATCGCTATATAAGTTTAATTTATCAGACATAAAATGATAAATTGTCAATTCATGCTTCATTATGATTGTCCTCCTTCAAAAGAACGATTCAATTGTTCTAGCATTGGTGATAATGAAGTATAGTTTGGAATGGCAACAGTAAATCCTGTGTAATCCATTGTTTTAGCAGTTGCTTTATAAATATCTCTTTCAAGTACTACTGGAACATCTACTTCTGCTAATTTCAATCTTAATTGTAATTCTTCAGCACGATTTCCTGTTACTATGATAGCTTCTATATCTTGATTACTTAACTTCTCAAAATCAGCATCATATATCCAAGAAGTGTCTCGACCATCTGCAGCATTGTCATTTAAACTAATAACATACACTTTACGTCCTTCTAATTGTTCACCTACTGATAAGCTAGCATTCATTCCAGCTGGATTTTTCGCTAAATTAATCATTGCTTCTTTTTGGTTCAATGAGAAGTATTGCATACGTCCATTGTCAGAGGTATATGTTTCAAAACCTTTTTGAATAGATTCATCATTTAAACCAAGTTCTCTTAAAACAGTATATGCTGCTAGCGCATTATAAGCATTAAAATCCCCTGCTATTTTCATATTAAATGACGTTTCACCAATATTTAATTTAAGGAATGGTGAAGTTTCAAATGAAGTCACTTCATATTTAGGTTGTTCACGCTTAAATCCGCATTCACAATGATAATGACCGATTTGATTGTAATGGATATAATCGTATTCAAGTAAACGACCACAATTTGGACAATATCTACTTTCGTTCATAGTACTTTGTTCAAATTCATGTGCGTGTGCTTTCATGCCATAATAAACACGTGTTTCACTAGCAATTTTAAGACGACTAACAAACGGGTCATCGGCATTTAATAATAATTTGATACCTTTATCGCTAATTGATTTAGCAATATTGTTAACCATGATGTCTATTTCACCAAATCTGTCCATTTGGTCTCTAAAGAAGTTGGTAAATACCATCATTGACGGCGTTACTTCTTTAAGTACTCGTGGTATTGATCCCTCATCTATTTCAATAATTGCAATTTTTGTTTGCTTTGTTGTTTGCATAATAAAGGCGGATGTAATTCCTGCTGCCATGTTCGCACCTTCATTGTTATGGATAATATCGATATGATTGGCTTTTAATGTGTGTCCAATTAAGTTAGATGTCGTCGTTTTTCCGTTAGTACCACTAATAAATACAATATCATCTACTTGTTCGGCTAATTTTCTTAATATATTTTGATCGACTCTACGTGCGATTTGACCTGGTAAGTCAGTTCCATTTTTACCCACGGCTCTACTTGCCTTACGCGCTAACTTCGCTAAATGGGTTGCAGTCCATTGTCTCATTTGTTTCCTCCCTATTACTATTCACTCGCATAATTATAACACGCAGAGGGTATAACTAAAAAGATTCTCAATTAAAAAGATAAAAATGCACCCTAGATTATAATAATTATTATTTACGAATGAGAATAAGTTTGTTATACTCAGTTTAGTTAGTAAGGAAAGTAATTAAATTATTTAATATGAGGTGAATAAAAATGTTAAACAAAGAACTTTTAGATGCATTAAATGAACAAATGAATCATGAGTATTTTGCTGCTCACGCATATATGGCGATGGCATCTTATTGCGATTCAGAATCATATGAAGGTTTCGCAAATTTCTACATTCAACAAGCAAAAGAAGAAAGATTCCATGGTAAAAAAATCTATGACTACATTAATGATCGTGGTGGTCATGCTAAATTTACAGCATTACCAGCACCTAAAGTTGATTTCAATTCTATTTTAGAAACATTTAAAGATGGTTTAGCTCAAGAACAAGATGTTACAAAACGTTTCTATAATTTATCTGAAATTGCACATAGAGAAAAAGACTACGCTACTATTTCATTCTTAAATTGGTTCTTAGATGAACAAGTTGAAGAAGAATCAATGTTTGAAACACACATCGATTATTTAAATCGTATCGGCGACGATTGCAATACTTTATATCTTTATGAAAAAGAACTAGCAACACGTTCATTCGACGAAGAATAATACAATTAGGTTTTATTGAACTCTAAAAGTTATTTTTTAATAGTTGAATAATAACTAAAAGGTTTGTTTCCTAACTTATTTAGGAGACAAACCTTTTCTTTTTTGAGGAGGTTGTGGTGCTTTCCACACTACTTCTTTAATTGTTGGTTCTGCATATGGTATTCCTAGAAAATGATATGTGTCATTTTGGTATAAACTATCTATTCATCCTTGTCCTATTTTAATAACTATTAACTCATCTCTTTCTCTAATTAAAAATATGTTTTATGAAGTCTGATTTATTATGATTTAAACTCATTTTGATGTAAAGTAAATGATATTAGTCATGTATTAAAGGAGTTGTCATATACAGAATGAAAAATGCATTTGTTGCGTTGGACTTTGAAACTGCTAATGGTAAACGTACCAGTATCTGTTCAGTAGGTATGGTCAAAGTCATTGATAATAAAATTACAGAATCATTCCATACATTAGTTAATCCAAATGATTACTTCTCAGAACAAAATATTAATGTTCATGGTATTCACCCTGAAGATGTAGTCTCTTCTCCTGATTTCGCTTATGTATATCCATATATGATGCAATTTATAGAGGAACTTCCCGTAGTTGCACATAATGCAGCATTTGATATGAATGTATTGCATCAAAGTATTCAATCAATTGGTTTAGAAACACCCCATCTTACCTATTTCTGTTCATATCAATTGGCCAAACGCACGGTTCAATCTCACCGATATGGATTGAAACATATGATGGATTTTTATAAGTTAGATTTTCACGGTCATCATGATGCATTAAATGATGCTAAAGCTTGTGCTATGATTACATTTCGATTATTAAAACACTATGATGATTTGTCTAGTATGTTAAATATTTATGGTAAAGATTTAAAAGATAAAGGCTAATAATGAAGTATTTTACTTACATTACTAGCCTTTATAAAAAGTCATATATTGTCATATTTCGATAAGCTGATTGTTCTAGATTTCCTACAGTTACACCAATTAATCGAATTGGTATATCAGGATCTTTTAATTCTGTATAAAGTGTATGAGCAATATTATATATATCAGTCTCTGAATTAACTGGATCTCTTAGACTTGTCTGTTTTGATAGTGTTTCATATTGATATGTTTTAATTTTAACTGTCACCGTTTTTCCGGATTTTTGTAATTTATTAAGTCTCTCTGCTGTTTTCCCTGATAATTCCCAAACCTTTCTCAAGATTTCATCATCGTCGTTTACGTCTGTTGCAAAGGTACGTTCAGTTCCCACTGACTTACGTATTCTTGTAGCTTTCACTTCATTGTGATCTATACCTCTTGCCTTATTATATAGACCTCGTCCTCTCTTACCAAATAAACGTATTAATTCAAACTCATCCTTATTATATAAATCTTGCCCTGTAAAGATATTATTATTATGCATAACCTTTTCAGACGCTTTACCTACTCCTGGAAATTCCCCTATGTCCAAATTCATTAATATATCGTGAACGTTGTTATAATCTATCACTGTAATACCATTGGGTTTATTCATACCACTTGCTAATTTAGCTAAAAATTTATTATAAGAAACTCCTGCTGAAGCAGTTAATTCTGTTTGTTCTAAAATATCTCTTCTAATGAAATTAGCAATTGTTGACGCAGGTAAATCCGGTCTAACTAGATGTGTTATATCTAAATACGCTTCATCTAATGACATAGGTTCAACTATTTCAGTATAACTACGAAATATATCCATTATTTGTTTAGATGCTTCTCTATATGCATCAAATCTACTCGTAACATAATAACCATTCGGGCATAATTTATGCGCTTGAGACATGGGCATAGCTGAATGTACACCGTATTTTCTTGCTTCATATGATGCTGTGGAAACCACACCCCTATTACTTGCTTTGCCACCGACGATCACAGGTTTTCCTTTTAATTTTGGATTATCTCTCATTTCAACTTGTGCAAAAAAGTAATCCATATCAATGTGTATAATCCTTCTTTCTTCCATGTATTCACCGCCTTTCGTTCACTATTATCTATTACTCTCATTATAAATTGTAAGACAACATTTCACGAACTTCATGCTTTGTTTTACAAAACAAAAATACCACCTCCTCAAATTAGAGGGGCGGTATTATACCTTTTTCATTATTCGTGATGCATTTCATTAGGTTTATGTTGGTATAAATATAAACCTTCATCGTATTTTTGAATATATTTAAATTTACTAGCAAGTGCAAGGGAAACTAATAAAATATCAAATACACAATAACCAACGTGAATACTAAACATAAATATTAATGATGAGTAGGCATATGTGCTAATAAGTACTAACAATATAGAACTAATGATAATTAATGGAGCTAACATGATTATGCTAAATTGCCATCTATTAAAGCAACTTTCAGTATATTGCAATATCATTGTTCCCTTTTTATATTTCAATTGAGGCTTTTCACCTTTAGAAAATAAAATGAATAAAATATGATGTATAAATTCATGAACAATTAATAAAATCACAAATCCCGCAAAACCATAAACTAGATTTAATAAAATATTTTGTTCTATAATATGAGTTATTTTGTAAGCCCATTTATATGTAAATAAAATAACAAACATAACTAGTACTATTTGCATTAATACAAAACGACGTAAGTTTATTTTATCTGGAAACAAATCAATTTTATGCACAACCAACCCTCCATTTATCTCTAAATTTAACATTAGTATACAACGTTTAATAGCGATACTAAAGCTATTTTCAAGAAAGTAAGTTGCTTGTAATATAATTTTAATAATCGTCTTTATATAGCAATCAACAATAGTTAAAACAGACTATTTTCTTTCAAATAATGCAACTGTTTCTATATGAGTCGTTTGTGGGAACATATCTACTGGAGTGATTTCTTTCAAATCATATTGTTGACTAAGTAATTGTGCATCACGTTGTTGCGTAGACGGATTACAAGAAATATATACAATACGCTTAGGATTTAATTCTAATAACGTTTTAATGAAAGTTTCATCGCAACCTTTTCTTGGTGGATCGACCATTACTACATCTGGTCTTATTCCTTCTGCTTTCCATTTTAGAATAACTTCTTCTGCTTTCCCACAGACAAAAGTTGTATTTTCTAATTGGTTTATAGTCGCATTTTCTTCTGCGTCTTTGATTGCAGATGGTACGACTTCTACACCATAAACGTGCTTAGATTTTTCTGCCATATATAAACCAATTGTTCCTATACCACAATACGTATCCAAAACAATTTCATTGCCCGTTAACTGGGCGTATTCTAAGGCTTGATTATATAGTTTTTCAGTTTGATGTGAATTAATTTGATAGAAAGATTGATCGCTAATATTAAATGTTATTTCACTTAGCTTATCTTCAATTTCATCAGTACCATAAAATGTAATAGATTTACGCCCCATAATAACATTTGAATGTGCATCGTTCATATTTTGTTTAATACTTGTTACATTTGGATGCAATTTAACTAACGCTTCTACTAATTGATTGGCTTGTTTGAATGCTTTGCCATTAGTAACTAATATAATCATCATTTGATTTGTATAATGACCTGTTCGTACAACCAAATGACGTAGTAAACCTTTTTTAGTCTTTTCATTATAAACACTGATATTAAGTTCAGATATGAGTTGTTTTACATCATTCATAACTTGTTGATGTTTCTCATCCTGAATTAAGCAACTATCCATATCAATAATGTCATGGCTACGTTGGCGGTAAAAACCCATTATAGGTTTTTTATCATTATTTAAACCAATTGGTATTTGTGATTTATTTCTATATCTCCACGGGTCTTCCATTCCAACAGTATCGTGTATAACTGTATCGTTAAATGACCCTTTTCGATGAAATAAATTGATGACTTGCTCTTTTTTCATTGTGAGTTGCGCTTGGTACGTCATATGCTGAAGCTGGCATCCGCCGCATTTATCATAATAAACACAAGGGGGTTCTACACGAGAATCACTCTCTACAATTACATTCAGAAGTTTACCTATCGCAAAATTTTTCTTCACTTTAATAATTTTGTATTCTATTGTTTCGTTAATTAAGGCATTAGGAACAAATATAGGATATCTATCAATTTTGACAACACCATGTCCTTCATGAGTTAAATCTAACACTTGGCCTGTTTTTATTTCATTTTTCTTTAATGTTTCCAATTTCTTTCCCCCACATATGAAAAGGCTAGGACATGTTATTTTTACTATCCTAACCTTGTGTTAATTTCATATTTATTATTATTTGTCTTCATTCTGTTGATGATCTTCTGATTTTAACTGTGGTGTTACTGTTGGTTGATCAATTAATTCTTCATTATGAATGTCATGAGGTGTAAATACATCAATATGTCGTTCTAAATTCAAGAAGTTTGCTGGTAATTTACCACCATATTCGCCATCAACATTAAGTTGCATATCTGTAAACGATGAAATATTGATTGATTTTGCTTTTTCATATATTACTTTAGGATGTTTTGTATGTTCGCCTCTTGATGCTAAGGTCATGATATGCCCTAATTCTGCTAGGTTAGCTTTTTCAACAATAATTAATGTGTAATAACCATCGTCTAATTTTGCATCAGGAACTAATTTTTCAAATCCTGCCATAGAATTTGTTAAACCTAATAAGAATAATAATGCTTCACCTTGAAAGACTTTATCATCATATTCAATGCGTAAGTCAACTGCCTTCATTTGTGGTAACATTTCGAATCCTTTAATGTAATAGGCAAATGATCCTACGATTGACTTTAATTTACTAGGTGTTTCATATGATACCTGTGTAAGTTGGCCACCTGCTGCTAAATTGATAAAATAACGATTGTTCATTTTACCGATATCAACTTTAGTACTATGACCTTCAATAATCACATCTAAGGCACCCATAATATCATTTGGTAAATGTAAGGCACGTCCAAAATCATTTACTGTACCCATAGGTATAATACCCAATCTAGGTCTATTAGGTTGTTCTGCAATACCATTTACAACTTCATTTAAGGTTCCATCCCCACCAGCAACAATTAAGATATCATAATTGTTATCGAGTGCACGTTCTGCTTCAAGCGTCGCATCACCTTCACGCTCTGTTGCATAGGCACTAGTTTCATATCCAGCTTTTTCTAATTTTATTAAAACATCAGGTAACATTCGTTTAAAAAGTTCTTTACCAGATGTCGGGTTATAAATAATTCTTGCTCGTTTTCTCATATCATATCCCTCGACTTCATATACTCATATTCAATATTAAATGATTTACTCACGAGTTAAAAGTATTTTTTAGAACTTCTTAGCAATTTATTGCTTAGAAGTTCTTATGCATTAGCTTCAGCTAAGGCGTTCCCTAGCTTACTTGGTACTTTAGTACCTTAGTTTTTCTTATGCATTAGCTTTAGCTAAGGCGTTCCTTAGCTTTCCTGGTACTTTAGTACCTTAGTTTTTCTTATGCATTAGATTCATCTAAGGCGTTCCTCTATTTTCTTATGCATGAACTTTAATTCAAATGTTATTTTATGTACCTAATAGCTTTAACTATTAGGTAAGTCATACTAATTTTGCTTTGCAAAAAAGTATGGCTTTGTATGAATGAACTTTAGTTCAGGCGTTCATTTATGTAACTATCAACTAAGTCATCACTCTTCATTCTACAAAAAGAAACACTAAAAAACTCCTACAACAATTAGTTTACACTAATCGTTATAGGAGCAAAAATCAAACCTATTATCTTTTATCTAATTCTTGTTTTAATAATTGATTTACTTTTTGAGGGTTAGCTTGTCCTTTTGAAGATTTCATAATTTGTCCAACTAAGAAGCCCATTGCTTTACCCTTACCATTTTTATAATCTTCGACTGATTGTGGATTATTATCTAATGCTTCATTAACAAATTTTAATAAAGTTGCTTCGTCAGAAATTTGAACTAAGCCTTTATCTTCCATAATTTGTTTAGCATCTCCACCGTTTTCAGCTAATTCTGGGAAGACTTTTTTAGCAATTTTACTGCTCATTGTTCCGTCTTCGATTAATTTAATCATACCTGCTAAGTTTTCTGGAGTTAATTTAGTATCTAGTAAATCAACTTGATTTTTGTTCAAGTATTCGTTTACGCCACCCATTAACCAGTTTGAAGTTAATTTTACATCTGCTCCATGTTCAATTGCACCTTCAAAGAAATCAGACATTTCTTTTGTAAGTGTTAATACATGTGCATCATATTCGGGTAATCCTAAATCATTAACATATTTAGCTTTACGTTCATCAGGTAATTCTGGAATAGTTTGACGAACACGTTCTTTCCATTCATCATCAACATATAAAGGTACAATGTCTGGTTCTGGGAAGTAACGATAATCGTCAGATCCTTCTTTTACACGCATTAAAATTGTTTTACCAGTTGATTCATCAAAACGACGTGTTTCTTGGCCAATTTCTCCACCATTTAATAATTCTTCTTCTTGACGTTTTTCTTCATACTCTAAACCTTTACGAACATAGTTAAATGAGTTTAAGTTTTTCAATTCAGCTTTTGTACCGAATTCTTCTTGACCATAAGGACGTAAAGAAATGTTAGCATCACAACGTAATGAACCTTCTTCCATTTTACAGTCAGATACGCCAGTATATTGAATGATAGAACGTAATTTTTCTAAATAAGCATATGCCTCTTGTGGAGAACGAATATCTGGTTCAGACACAATTTCAATTAATGGTGTACCTTGACGGTTTAAATCAACTAATGAGTAACCATCTTTATGTGTTGATTTACCAGCATCTTCTTCCATGTGTAAACGAGTAATACCAATACGTTTCGTTTTTCCGTCTACTTCGATATCAATGTACCCATTTTCACCAATTGGTTCATCAAATTGAGAAATTTGATATGCTTTTGGATTATCTGGGTAGAAATAGTTTTTACGGTCAAATTTAGAATTAGTTGCGATATCCATATTTAAAGCCATTGACGCACGCATTGCCCAATCTACTGCTCTTCTATTTACAACAGGTAATACACCAGGGTATGCAAGGTCAATTACATTAGTATTTGAGTTAGGTTCTGCTCCAAAATGCGCTGGTGATGGAGAGAACATTTTTGAGTCTGTTTTTAGCTCAACGTGAACTTCAAGTCCGATAACTGTTTCAAAATGCATTATTTCCACTCCTTATAATTTTTCATAAGCGTCATGTAAGTTGAATTGTGTTTCATATTGGTATGCAACACGATATAACGTCTTTTCATCGAACGGTTTACCTATAAATTGTAATCCAATTGGGCGTCCGTTTGATTGTCCACAAGGAACAGAAATACCTGGTAAACCTGCTAAGTTAACTGGTGTTGTTAATAAGTCATTAGCATACATTGTCAATGGATCGTCAATTTCGTCACCTAAATCAAATGCAGTTGTTGGTGCTGTTGGTCCTACTACAACATCATAATTTTCGAACACTTTATCAAAATCATTTTTAATTAAAGTTCTAACTTTTTGTGATTTTTTATAATAAGCGTCATAATAACCTGAACTTAATGCAAATGTACCTAAGAAGATACGGCGTTTCACTTCATCACCGAAACCTTCTGATCTAGACATTTTGTATAATTCTTCAAGTGATTGTGCTTCTTTTGAATGATAACCATAACGAATACCATCAAAGCGAGCTAAGTTAGCTGATGCTTCTGAAGATGCAATTACATAATATGATGGTATACCATATTTAGTATTTGGTAATGATACTTCTTCTACTTCAGCACCTAGTGATTTTAATGTTTCTACAGCATTTTTAACTGATTTTTTAACATCTTCACTAACACCTTCACCTAAATATTCTTTAGGTAAAGCTACTTTTAAGCCTTTAATATCTTTACCAATTTCAGAAGTGAAGTCTACATCATCAACTGGTGCACTAGTAGAGTCATTAGCATCTATTCCAGAAATTGCTTCTAAAACTAAAGCATTATCTTTAACATTACGTGTTAATGGTCCAATTTGGTCCAATGAAGATGCGAATGCAACTAGCCCAAAACGTGATACACGACCATAAGTTGGTTTCATACCTACGATTCCACAGTATGAAGCTGGTTGACGAATAGAACCACCAGTATCTGAACCTAAACTAAATGGCACTAATCCTGCTGCTACAGCTGCTGCTGAACCACCAGAAGATCCACCAGGTACAGCTGAGTGATCAAATGGATTTACAGTTTTCTTGAAATAAGATGTTTCTGTTGAACCACCCATCGCGAATTCATCCATATTTAATTTACCAATTAATACAGCATTTTCATTATGCAATTTGTTCATAACTGTAGATTCATAAATTGGTACAAAACCTTCTAACATTTTGCTTGCACAAGTAGTTTCTAAATCTTTTGTGATGATATTATCTTTAATTCCCATTGGGATACCAAATAACTTACCTTCCATTTGGTCTTTCTCTTGTAATTCATCTAATTCTTGTGCTTTTTTCATTGCGTTTTCTTTATCTAAAGCTAAGAAAGATTTAATTGTTGGATCTGTTTCTTCAATTGCATCATAAATATCACTAACTATTTGTGATGGCTTAATTTCTTTATTTTTAATTAAAGTTAATAAATTCTCAACAGACTCATAGCGAATACTCATCTTAAGCGTCCTCCTCATTCATGATGGCTGGAACTTTAAATTGTCCATTTTCAGTTTCTTT